>Ga0302286_10000499_pt1 | contig 32302 bp, 32 predicted proteins | sample III_Fen_E2_3_FD_198765 | JGI IMG/M metagenome (GOLD analysis project Ga0302286, IMG submission 198765) | Peat permafrost microbial communities from Stordalen Mire near Abisko, Sweden - III_Fen_E2_3 | ecosystem: Environmental > Terrestrial > Soil > Wetlands > Permafrost | place: Sweden: Abisko...
CTAATTTATAATTTATAATTCATAATTCATAATCGAATGCAAATTCATATTTAATTATGAATTATGCATTCTTAATTATGCATTAATTGAAAACGTATTCCGCTTCCAAAACCTCTTCACGTTCCCAAGGAGCTTTCATTTGTTTGAAAATAGTGCTACAAGCAATAAATTCAATGTCCTTGTAGAAGTTGATAGCTCCTGCGAAAGCAGCATAAGGACCACCATTGTCGTAATTGTGAAGCTGTTTCATTGGGATACCCATTTTTTGAACCACATATTTTTCTTTGATACCGGCACAGAATACATCCGGGTGGTAAAGTTCAATAAGTTTTTCCATTTCGTGATGGCTCAAATCGTCAACTACCAATGTACCTTTCTTCATGTCGTGCATCATACCTTTGTATTCGTTGAACTCGATATCGAAAGCTTCTTTCAGTTGAGCCAATTCTTCTTCACTCTTACGTGGGTTGTAGCGAGTAGGGTCAGGAACAACTGTTAGTTCCTCAATGTTACGGCTATCAGCATCAATCTTAATGCTTGGAATTACACGGCGACCTTCGTAGTCATCACGGTGTCCGAATTCATAACCAGCCACTAGAGTTTCCATTCCAAGTTCATCAAATAGTTCTTGATAATGGTGAGCACGTGAACCACCGACGAACATCATAACTGTTTTACCAGTTGTTTTCAATTTTGCTTTTTCGGCAGCAAGAGCAACAGCTTTCATTTCGTCAGCTATTACAACTTCTATTCTATCAATCAATTCCTGATCTCCGAAATACTGACCTACCTTGCGAAGTGTTTTAGCAGTAGCATCGGCTCCGATAAAGTTGGCTTTTGCCCAAGGAATACCGAATGAAGTTTCCAACATTTCTGCTACGTAGTTGATTGAACGGTGACACATTACTAAACTAAAGTCGGCTGTATGTGCGGTTTCAAATTGCTCCAGGGTAGAGTTACCGGACATAGTAGCAACAATGTCAACACCAATTCTTTCAAATAAATCTTCGATAACAAAAGCGTCACCCCCGATATTGTATTCACCCAGTACGTTTACTGCATATTTGTTTTTGCGTACATGATTGTCGTTGTTACCAATAAGGTGTTTGTACAAACCATTGTTGGCAATGTGGTGACCAGCCGATTGTGATACTCCACGGTAACCTTCGCAAGAGAAACCGAAAATGTTTACACCCGGATATTCTTCTTTCATGTGGCGGGCTACGCGGTGAACGTCGTCACCAATAAGTCCTACTGGACAAGTTGAGAATATGGCAATGCCTTTTGGGCTGAATAATTCTATAGCTTCACGAATAGCTACTTTTAGTTTTTCTTCTCCACCAAACACGATATTTGAATCTTGCATGTCTGTTGAGAATGTGTATGGAATGAAGTTATCCATTTCAGGTTTGTCGGCACGGGTTTGATTACGACGTGTCAACCACGAGTAGAATCCACAACCGATAGGTCCGTGTGTAATGTTGATAATGTCCCTAGTTGGTCCAAGAACCACCCCTTTACAACCTGCATAAGTACATCCACGTTGGGTAATGATACCCGGAATTGTTCGTACGTTCGATTGAATTTCAGGAATCGAATCAGGATCGTTTATCACAATCGACTTCGCTCTTTTCTTGGCAACTTTCTTCGGGTAAGCTTTTACCACCTCTTCGGTGAACTTACTCATATCCAGTTCTTCTATTAATGTCTTTCCCATAATTTTAATAATTTATAATGCATAATGTATAATTCATAATTTTCAATTCATAATTCATAATTAAATATGCATTATGAATTATGCATTATGAATTAGTCGAGTGTAATATCTCCGCTTTCTCCAGTACGAACCCGGTAAGAATCGCTAGCTGGAATTATAAATATCTTTCCATCTCCGCTTTTATTAGTCTGATTGATCTTAATCAGTGTTTCCACAGCAAGTTCTTTTTTCTCGTCAGTAACTACCAGAGTAATCATTCGTTTGGATTTCAAACGTGGCATCTCAATAATGAGCTCTTGTTGGTCTTCGTCCAGTCCGGCAGCTTTTTCAAATCCACCTTTTCCTTTTCCGCGTCCTACCACTGGCATCGCTGTGAACGAAGGTAAACCAGCGTCAGAAAGCGCAAGCTTGGTAGCAGCCATTTTATCGATTCGTATTATTGCTAATATCAGTTTCATAATCTATTTGTTTAGACCCCTAACCCCTAAAGGGGAATAAGAGAGGTCGAGATTTATACTATAATTCTAAGTGTTTCTTTTCCAAAGTCCCCTTTAGGGGATTTAGGGGTCTTCTTAGTCTTGTTTACCGCTGGAAATGGTGTAGCTTTCTTCTACTGGAGTAACGAATATTTTTCCATCACCAAACTGTCCTTTTTCACCAGAACGGGCTGCTAATATTATTGTTTCAATTACAAAATCTTTATCTTTTTCAGGAATTACCATCATAAGCAAATCTTTTGGAAGCTCATCGTATGTAACGTTTCCTACTTTTATACCACGTTGTTTACCACGACCGAATACGGCTAGTTTAGTAATTGCCGGAAAGCCTGCATCGAATAATGCTTTCATAACTACGGTTGATTTTTCCGGACGAACAATTGCTCTTAATAAATACATAATGTTTAATTTTTTAGGGTAATAGCTAATTTCCAATTTCTAAAATAAACAAGAGACGAATAGAATCGAAATGTGTATTCGATAACTCGTCTACTCGTTTACTAAATATTAGTTCATGATACCAAATCCAACCAATAATGCTTCTAATGCCGACATTTCTAATGGTTGAGGAATAACAAACATTTGGTTGTCGTTTATTTTCTTGGCTAAAGCGCGATATTCATCTGCCTGACCGTGATCTGGAGCATGATCGATAACTGTTTTACGATTGATTTCAGCATGTTGAACCATGTTGTCGCGTGGTACGAAGTGAATCATTTGAGTTCCCAATTGACGCGCAAATTCTTCAATCATATTAGCTTCGTTATCTACTTTACGTGAGTTACAAATTAAACCACCTAAACGTACTGTACCCACTTTACCAAATTTAGAGATAGATTTACAAATGTTGTTAGCAGCATACATTGCCATCATTTCACCAGATACAACGATATAAACTTCTTCAGCTTTACCATCTCGAATTGGCATCGCGAATCCACCACAAACAACGTCGCCTAATACATCGTAAAATACATAATCCAATGCTTTGTCTTCGTCGTAAGCACCAAGTTGTTCAAGCAAGTTGATAGAAGTGATAATACCACGACCTGCACAACCAACTCCAGGTTCCGGACCGCCAGATTCAACGCAACTTGTTGCTCTAAATCCTGGTTTCATTACATCATCCAAATCGATATCTTCACCTTCATCGCGCAATGTATCCAATACTGTTTTTTGAGCTAAACCATGTAGAAGTAAACGAGTAGAGTCAGCTTTAGGGTCACAACCCACTACCATTACTTTTTTTCCCATTTCAGCCAAACCGGCTACTGTGTTTTGCGTTGTGGTACTTTTACCAATTCCGCCTTTTCCGTAGATAGCAATTTTTCTCATCTTTTTTATATTTTAAATGAATAACTAATGTTCTTTTTGTTATCGTTTTTTTGTATAACTTGACTAGCCTTATTCATTTACCGTGCCATTAACAAATAAGAAGTTTTTTTTTGTGTGATTTAGATGCTTAATATGCTGTTTATAAGATATATATTTTTTTTAATTTTGATGGGGAAATCTGATTTATTGAAAATCTTATTTCGTAAGAATTCCTCTAAATCTTACATTAATGTATGAAATTATACTTAAAAGGTAGGAAAGCTAACGCCTAATGTGATGAAGATTGATAGTGTAGTAATACTGTTTTTGATGGTAGTTACTTTTAAAAATTAATCCATATGAATTTATGGGAGCTTTTTTATTACAGCAACGCTTCCCATGTAGAGGAAAGTGTACGGTAACCTTTCCCAGGGTTGGAAATGTCTTCTACAATCTTACGGCTCAAAAATATGGATTATTGGGTTTTTATAAGCATGTTGTTTTATAAAATACAGTGTCCGGTTTGTCGATAAAAAACAAGAATATGTCGATAGAATTTCCGAAATAATCTATTTCATTTGTCAGATTTAATTTTTTATATACCTTTGTTTTTTATTAAACTAATATTAATTCAAAAAAAATCAACCCAAATGAAAAAAACAATCTTATCAACAGTTCTATTTTTAATGATTTCGGCCGTTACCTTTGCTGCAGGTATCGACGGCACGTGGCTATCAAAAGTAAAAACTCAGGATGGTAATGAGTTTGAAATGACCTATGTTTTCAAAACTGAAGGTGGTAAAGTAACAGGCTCTATGAAAACCCCAAATGGAGACATGCCTGTAACCAATGTCAAAGTGGATGGTAAAAATATCAGTTTTGAAATGGCTTTTGGCGACCAGTCAATGAAATATGCAGGTACACTTAAAGATGACGATACTATCACTCTTAAAATGATTGATTCACCAATGGGTGACATGGAAATGACTTTGAAACGTCAAAAATAATCAAATCATTATAATCAAAAGAAAACCGACCAACACATAAATTTGTTTGGTCGGTTTTTTTATTATGTCAGATGTTGATCATTAAATGTTATAGCCGTTGTGGTATGCCGTATTTTGTTTGTTTGTGAATACATCTGCAGGTTTTCCCTCATTTATCACAGTTCCGTTTTTCAACATGATAACAGATGATGCCAGATGAAATACTTCCTGAAGGTCGTGACTAACCATCACTGTGAGAGTGTTAAGCAAGTTGTGTGCTTTGCGGATTTCGTGTTGTAAGGCTAGCCGCATATCGAAATCGAGTGCCGAAAGTGGTTCGTCAAGTAACAATACATTCGGTTTGGCTGCCAATGCACGAGCTAATGCCACACGTTGTTTCTGACCTCCCGATAGCTTTGCAGGATGTTGATTCTTCAGTGTTTCCAGATCGAAAAGATCCATTATTTTATCTACATCATCTTTGTTTTTTTCTTTCTGGGCAAAACTTATGTTCTTTTCCACAGTCATGTTTGGAAAAAGTGCATAGTCCTGAAACATATAACCAACGTTCCGTTGTTGTGGAGGAATGTTTATTTTCTTTTCTGAATCAAACCAAACTGTATCATTAAAAACAATTCGTCCTTTGTCGGGCTTGGTCAATCCGGCCAGTATGCGTAGCAGGGTTGTTTTCCCCGCTCCGGAATGTCCGAATAAGCACAACAATTCGTTATTTTGAATTTCTGTACTAACTTCCAGATTTGTTTTACCTTCGGAAGTGAGCATGGCTCGTTGTATATCGATTTTCAACATATTAAAAGAAGATTTTTTTCTTGCCATTAATGCTATAAATCAGCGTAAGAATGAGCAATGAAATGATAAATAAAATAAACGAGTACTGATTGGCTGTGTGGTAATTCATAGCCTGCACTTCGTCGTAAATAGCAATAGATGCTACACGTGTTTCGCCTGGCATATTACCCCCAACCATAATCACCACACCAAATTCGCCAATACAATGTGCAAAAGTCATTGCTGCGGCTGTGATAATTGATGGAACCATATTCGGTATCAGTACTCGGATAAATGTTGTTAGTTCGGATTTCCCCAAGGTGTAGGCCGTTTCCCTGAAGCTTTTAGGAATGGCTGTCAAACCATTTTGCAGGGGTTGAATCATAAACGGCAAACTGAAAAGTACACTGGCAATCAACACACCTTCAAAACTGAATGCCAACCGAACATTGAAATGCTCGGACAGCATCCTTCCGAATGCGTTTTGCGGACTGTAAGCCACCAACATGTAAAATCCAAGTACAGTAGGTGGTAATACCAATGGCATACTGATTAAAGCCTCCAAAACAGGTTTGAACCAAAACCGTTTGTACGCTAGCAAATAAGCTATAGGAAATCCAACTACAAAAAGTATAGCTGTAGTCCAACCCGCCAACCTGCCGGTGAGTAAAAGTGTGTTTATAAAATCTTGATTCATCATCTTATTTGGGTTTCGTGATTTTTGAAACGCGCTATTACTATCTGTATTCTCCAACTTTGCCAAAGTTTAGAACTTTGGTAAAGCTTATCAACTATTACCAACCAACTACTTACTACCAATTAATCCATATCCCCATTTTTCCCAGATTGCTTTTGTGGCTGGTGATAGCACAAATTTTTTGAATTTAGCGGCTTCTGTATTTAATATAGGAGTTTTAATCAATATACAAGCCTGTTCTATTGGTTTGTAAAGCGATTGTGGTACAATGTAGTAACTGCCTTTTTTGTCCATATCGGGAGCCAATGCCAATGAAAGTGCAATAAACCCAATTTCTACATTGCCTGTAAAGGCAAACTGTGCAGTTTGTGAAATATTCTCACCCAACACGATTTTTGATTTCAATCCATCATACAATTTTTGCGATTTAAGAAGTTCTACCGATCGTTCTCCATAAGGTGCAGTTTCAGGATTGGCAATGGCTATCTTTTTTACCGAAGGGCTTTTTAATGCTTCCAAACCAAGTTTATCAACGTCCAACGAGGTGCTATAAATCGCCAGTTTTCCAAATGCATAAGTTGACATTGGTCCGGTTGTAAGTCCTTTGTCTTTGAGTTTCAATGGAAATTCATTGTCGGCAGCCATAAAGAAATCGAAGGATGCACCGTTTTGAATTTGCTGTACCAGCGTGCCTGAAGCTCCGAATGTGAGATTTACTTTTGCTTTTGGATTTTGTTTTACATATGCCGTCTTGATTTCTTCCAATACATAACGTAAATTAGCTGCAGCAGCTACATTTACTTTCTGAGCTGATACTGTTATTGTAGCGAGCAATATCGATAATGAGATAATTATTCGTTTCATAATATTTATATTTTATGACTCCAAACCCCTAAAGGGGCTTAAAGACCAAGTTTATTTTTTATAGTTTTATCAGAGTGTATGTCTTGTTTCCCTTTAGGGCTTTATAGAAACTTTGGTTTAATTGTGAACATTACATAAGCCCATTGTGGAGTTCGTATAGACGGAATGGTGGCAGAAGTTGTAATGCTCTTTGCTGCAAGTGTATTATTGTTGGTAAAATATGTGCACCATCCACCTTGAATATTTGTCCATGAATTTAGCTTGTAATTGATAATTATATCCAATTCTGAACCTAAATTTCTGCCAAATGCTATTCCTTTAGAATTTTTTCCGGAGAATTCAGAATTGAACAGGTGAAATGTTCCATCTAGGCTTAAATTTTTGTTTATTTTGCCGCTTACTCCAGCGTAATAGTCCAACAAGCCCTGGTTTAGTGGTGTTTTCCAATATTCCATTGCACCATTGAAACTGTGATCGGTGCCATATAGCTTTTTGAAATTTGACTGTGTTCCATCTGTCGTATTATCTCCTGATAGATAATCAGTACCGATATTAGCGGCTAAGGCATTCGAAAATTTATAATCAACTTTAATGGCTAATAATTTCCCTGCCAAAGTAGATTTAGTCGCACTTTTACCCGATTGAAAATAAGCTGTGCCCAATACACTTATCGGTGAATTCTCGTTGGAGTACTTTAAATTACCTCCGTAAGTGTATGCATGATTCATGTTGGTTTTCAAATAATTTACTCCTGCTTTTGTTCCGGTCGTATCCTGCACACCTTCATCAACGCCTATCAAACTCAAATTTAATCCTTTGACTATATCTTTTGTCAACCAGATATATCCCATGTATCGATAGTTTGATTTTGGGGTATAATATGTTTCTGATGAGATTATATTGTTATTATTATAAGCAACTCCAATATGTCCCTGAAAATCATTTACACAATACTTAAATAATGCCATGTCATGCGAAGTCCCGGTATTGCTCCATGCCGAAGCTGAAAATAATCTGTTGTCATCATATTTAATAGCTTGTCTTCCTATTTTGAACGATCCGCCGGGCATTAGGAGCATTTCTGCCCATGCTTCAAAGATACCTACTGTTGCATCGCTCGAAGCATTAGGATTTTGTCCGAAAGTTCTGGAATCTTGCAGCGTAATTTGAGTGTTTAGTAATCCACTGGTAAAAGTCATCCCTAATCGGGTTCGCTGAATGGCTGATAAACCCGGATCAGTCGTTTCGAGCAGTGGTTTAGTTACTCCGTCTCGATATTCAACTCTTGGACGAATTTCTCCGTCGATAACTACCGTTTGTGCATCTATAAATTGCGGTGCTATAATTGTAGCAAAGAATAAAATTTTAATAAAACTTTTTTTCATACTAATTAATTTTTAAACGATATTCAATTTAGTAATCGTAAATCGTTAATGGATAAATTGAAAATTCAGTTATCGTTATAACTGCGAAAGAATAACGATATTCAAAAAAAACGATATTCCATTTGAGGTATATCGATTGTTAAAAAAAACAGGTGTCAAAATCAGCGTTGTTGTTGGCCAAAAACTCCTTCAAAGAAATCTCTTTAGCTTCAAACGTACTGATTAGTTTCAGTCCATAATTACTTACAACACAACCTCCTCCATCTCGTCCTCCCTTTTGCCTGATAACTACAGGCAGGGGTGATAACCGATTAAGCTTGTCGAGCAGATGCCAGGCATGCTGATAAGACATTTTTAAATTTTTGGCAGCAGCATGAATAGAACCGTCCGTTACGACTTGTTTCATAAGTCGAATTTGTAAGTTGCTGAGAAAAATTTCACCATCGCGATAAAATGTAAGTTCTGCAGCCATGTTAAATGACGGATTTTTCATTGCTTAACTGTTTTTGATAGTTTGTTTTTTCATTGATCAGGTGCACTCTGAGCATTGAAAATTCATAATGCATGTTTTCAATTTACATGCCAATACTGTAACTGTTATGTTTTCAGTAATTTATGTTTTTCAAGTCTGAGAAATGAACCTTCAGAAAATACGTGAATGAAGTGTTTTTATGATAATCCTACATAATGGTAGGAATTTAGGTTACTGTTTTAATCCATCTCTTATTGCCTGTCTTTAATATTAATCGACAGATTTGAAATCGTTACTTTTATTATTTATTGTCTTGTTTAGTTGTATCAATATATGCGTAATATGACTTAGTGTTCTCGATAGTTAGTTTGTCTTTTTGATCTTAAATCGAATGTTCTTTATACAATAATAACGCAAAGATATCTATTTATATCTCAAAGTGAAAATAAAATATGCTTTTTGATGAAAATGCGCTTAATTTTATAAGGATTTGCCGTATATTTGACCCCTAATAATACTTTTGTAAATATTGAAATTAGAAAACATGAAATTAAGTACAAGAAACCAACTAAAGGGAACGGTAAGTTCTATAACTGAAGGGGCAATAAATGCTGAAGTAATACTTGCATTGCCTGGTGGGACTGAAATTGTATCAGTAGTAACAAATGCTGCAATAAAAAGTCTGGATTTGAAAAAGGGTGACACAGCTTATGCACTTATAAAATCATCGAGTGTAATAATCGGCATCGATGTACAAAAAATTAGTGCTCGAAATGTATTGACAGGAAAAATTTCTTCAATCATCGAAGGATCTGTTAATGATGAAGTTTCAATAGATTTGGGAAGTGGTTATGTTGTTACGGCGGTAATTACTAAATCATCTGTTGCTTCTCTTGATTTAGCTGTGGGTGTAGAGGCGAGTGCAATAGTTAAAGCATCCTCTGTTATTCTTGCAGTGGATTAAGATTGGTATAAATATATTCCGGTGAAGTCGTTATGATTGAACGACTTCACCGGAATATGCATTTGACTTTTAAATGCTTAAGTCTGTTAGGTAAATATTGTTAGGAATACTGTGAAATAACTGATATTACCTGTTTTGTAGTTTCTGTCTTAATAATTCCGGAATTTCATTTGGTTCTTTTGCCACAGGCACTCCTGCTCTATTAAAAGCTGCTATTTTTTCAGCTGCAGTTCCGGAACCACTTGAAATAATAGCTCCGGCATGTCCCATACGTTTTCCGGGAGGAGCTGTTTGACCGGCAATAAATGCCACAACAGGTTTTGTCATTTTTTCGGCAATGAACTGAGCTGCTTGTTCTTCTGCATCGCCCCCAATTTCACCGATAACTACTACTGCTATTGTTTCGGGGTCATTTTCAAATCGTTCAAGTAAATCGATAAAATATAATCCCGCTACTGGATCACCACCAATACCGACACATGTTGTTTGTCCAAAATCATTCAATGTCAGTAAATTTACGACTTCATAGGTCAACGTACCACTTCGTGATATAAACCCAATATTGCCTTTTTTGAAGATGTTGGCAGGCAAAATGCCGACCAGAGATTCACCCGGTGTAATTAATCCCGGGCAATTAGGACCAATTAAAAGTGTTCCATTCTGTTTTAGAATGGGAGTTATCCGAATCATGTCTTGTATTGGTAATCCTTCGCTAATACAAATGACTAGTTCAATGCCAGCTTCCGATGCTTCCAGAATAGCATCAGCTGCAAACGCTGCTGGCACAAATATAATAGAAGCATTTGCTCCTGTAGCTTCTACAGCACCTGCTACAGAGTTAAAGACTGGTACGCCATCAAGAATTAGCCCTTCTTTTCCCGGAGAAACTCCAGCAACTACATTTGTTCCGTATTCTTTCATTTTGCCAGTATGAAATTTACCATCTCTACCAGTTATTCCCTGAACTAATAATTTTGTGTTTTTATTGACTAATATGCTCATGTTTTTGTTATTTATGTGGTGTGAAAATAAGGTTGTTGCTTAGTTCTATCGCTAGCTGAGCTGCTTCGCTCATTGAACTTACTGTAGGAAGATTGGTTTGTTTTAGTAACTCCAACCCTTCTGCTGCATTTGTACCGGAGAGTCGTACTACAATCGGTATATCTGTTGATATTACCTCCAGAGCCTTTATAAGCCCTTTTGCAACATCGTCGCAGCGTGTTATTCCACCAAAAATATTAATCATTACGGCTTTTACATGTTTGTCGTTAAGCAATATATTCATTGCATCAATCACTTTTTGCGGACTTGAACTGCCGCCAATATCCAGAAAATTAGCTGGCTCACCACCATACAGTTTAATCATATCCATCGTTGCCATTGCCAAACCTGCACCATTCACCATGCATCCTATGTTGCCATCAAGACGTATATATGACAAGCCTTTACTATGAGCATCAATCTCTACCAACTCATCTTCATCAGGTTCTCTCATGGCAAGAATTTCAGGTTGACGAAAGAGTGCGTTGTCATCAAAATTCATTTTTCCATCTATAGCTAGTACTTCGTTGTCCGGAGTAAGTACCAATGGATTTATTTCTGCAATGGTAGCATCTGTTTCTACATAGAGCTTATAGAGTTTTTTAAAAATAGAGGTAGCCTTCTGGGCAATTTTGATGTCTCCAAAAAGCTGTAATGCTATATCCCTAGCCTGATAGTCAAGCAATCCGGTAAGAGGATTAATATGAAACTTTATAATCTTCTCAGGATTTTCTTTTGCAACTTCTTCAATTTCAACTCCACCTTCAGAGCTTGCCATTAAAGTTACTGTCTTGCTATTTCTGTCGTTAATTAGTCCGACATAAAATTCTTTAGAGATATCTACCGCATCGGCTACCAAAACTTTTTCAACTTTATACCCCTTTATATCCATTCCTAAAATCTGTTTAGCTGCAGAAACTGCATCTTCTACATTTCGTGCAAGTTTAACTCCACCTGCTTTACCTCTTCCGCCTACTAAAACCTGAGCTTTGACCACTACCATTCGGTTTAAGTCTCTTGCAGCTTTTTCTACTTCGCTTACAGTATAACATAATACATCTTCCGGAACTGGTATTCCGCATTTCCTGAACAATTGTCTGGCTTGATATTCGTGAATCTTCATGAGGCAATTTTGTTGTTTTTCTGTTGTTATAAATTTAAATTCATTAAATACCTAACGTTTTAGATGCAAAACTTGTTTTTAAGCTCAATAAATTAATTTGAATTTAACCTATTTTAAATCAGAATGACTTTGCTGGAAAGTTAAATCTAATATGTTTCACAACATTTTATAGACTTTTACTATTATACATTTAAATTGTATTTTTTTTTATTCAAAAAAAATACTGTAAAAAAATTTAAAATGATGTTATTGATTTTATTTTGTAACTATCACATAAGCAGCGATATTCGTATTTAAATTGATTCGTTACGTGTATCTTTTACAATAAAGGAATTATAATACAAGACTAAATTTTATTGTTTGTATTCATTTTTATTTTTAAATTAATATTAAATGACTATATTTGCACTCCCTATTTGTGGCAAATTGTAGAATTTACTATTACAACGCAAGTAAGATTGTAGTGTTTTAAGTCGATTGTTTATCGCAAAAAATAAATGCTCTATTTGATTTGTCATATATTAATTACAAAGGATATTTATGTAAAAGAAATATTGAATTTAATCAGTATTTTATAAATAAATCATTAATTATTAAAATTAACTACACATGAAAAAAAAGAGTTTATTATTGGTTGGCTTAATGTCGCTGGTTTTGTTTGTTGGTGCTCAAACTGCTAACAATAATGTTGCTATCGGTCTTTACTTTGGAAAGAACGAATACAATGGAGATTTAGGTAATGGTATTTTCAACTTTAACAAAGCTTTTTATGGTTTTGGAGGTGTATCATTTGCTACTTACATTTCGCCTTCGTTTGACTTAAGTCTTCAGGGTAATTATGGAAATTACGGGTACTTCCCAACTTCAAACACCCTGACTAACATCTTAGGTGCCAAATATGAGGGAACTCTATCTTTACACTACAAATTTAATAATGGATATTTGTTGAGTAAAGAACTTAAACTTTCTCCATTTGTAGAATTAGGTATGGGCTTTGCTTCATATTCTAAGAATGGACAAAGCGTTATTGACAGAATTAATACCGGAGGTTCGGACTTTATTGTTCCCTTGGGAGTTGGTTTAAAATACCAATTTAATGACGCTTTTGCTTTACAATATAAGTTCGTGTATAATCTGACGAATAAAGATGATCGTGATTTTGTAGTATCAGGTAGTAAAGATAAATTTGCTGAACATTCAATTGGTTTGATTTTCTCTTTTGGTTCTCCTAAAGATGCAGACGGCGATGGCGTTTCAGATAAATTAGATAAATGTCCAAATACTCCTAAAGGTGTAGAGGTTGATGCTTTTGGTTGCCCAATTGATACAGACGGTGATGGCGTGGCAGATTATCTTGATAAATGTCCAAACACACCTGCCGGTGTAGCAGTAGATGCTAATGGTTGTCCACTTGACAGTGATGGTGATGGAGTTCCTAATTACCTTGATAAATGTCCTAATACCCCTAAAGGTATAAAGGTAGATGCAGCAGGTTGTCCTATTGATTCAGATGGTGATGGCGTTCCAGACTCTCTTGACAAATGTCCAAATACTCCTAAAGGCGTTAAGGTGGATGCTTCAGGTTGTCCTTTAGATAGTGACGGCGATGGTGTTGCAGATAATATTGATAAGTGCCCTGATACTCCTAAGGGAGTAAAAGTAGATGCGAGTGGTTGTCCGGTTGATACTGATGGCGATGGCGTTCCGGATTATTTAGATAAGTGCCCAACTGTTCCGGGTATAGCTGCAAATAAAGGTTGTCCTGAAGTAAAAGCAGAAACTAAGAAAATATTCGCTCAGGCTTTACAGGGAATTCAATTTGAATCAGGTAAAGATGTTATCAAGAAATCTTCTTTCGCTATCCTTAATAAGGTAGTAAAAGTAATGAATGAAAATCCATCTTATAATCTTGAAATCAATGGTCATACGGATAATCAGGGTGCTGCTGCAATGAATCTTACATTGTCGCAAAAACGTGCTGATGCCGTTAAAACATACTTGACTAAGAATGGAGTTGATGCAGCTAAACTAACTGCTAAAGGTTTTGGACAAACTGTGCCTGTTGCTGATAATGCAACTGCTGCAGGAAGAGCTAAAAACCGTAGAGTAGAGTTCAAAGTAAACTTCTAAGGCGTAGATAAACTTCTTAAGTTAATATTTGAAATCCCCGGCAATCTATATGAATGTCGGGGATTTTTTGTGTAAAATAGAGATTTATAAATCGAAGGAAATTTTAGAAATTGAGTTATTGCAATTAGTGTCTTTTGCAAGATTAGGGCACGTAAGTAAATGATGTATGTCTTTGTTTGCGGTTAATCTGACGATAGTTTTATTGTCAAATCCACATATAAGTTCACCTTGCGCGTTTATCAGAGGACGACGAATAAGTATTGGATCTTTTACCATGTGTTGCAAAGCAGTTGCTTCATTTATTTTTTCAGGAATGATCTCACCATTCTTAATTCTTGGGGATGCCGGATTAAACCAATCTACAATTGAAAGACTCCCAAAATATTTTCTGAGTGTTTCAGGAGTCCATGATTGTGTGAGTATTGAATGAGCTATTACTGTATGACCACTTTCTTCCAATAGCTTTTTTTGTTTTGTATTGTTGATACAACCTGGTTTTTCATAAAAATGTATAATCATATCTTTTAAATTTTAGCGTTAGAATAGAGAATCAGATTATTATAGTATTTCTTTTTTGCATTCAATGAGTTTCTTATTTAGTTCATCCCATGCCTTACATGCCAAATATGTGGCTTCGGCATATTCAGGAATATCCATGTAATCGGCAGGCAAACGATCTTCTATTAAATCATGTAAAGCACCTGCTTTTTGTGATAGAATGAAGCGTGCTTTTGTTACAGCTTTTTCTATTTCTTTTATTTCTTCTGTTGTCATACTTTTATTTTTATGTAAGTGATACTAAAGATAATCAAATGTCATGCCGTGGATATAATGTGTTGTTTATAAGCTATTTATATCTTGATTGGAAATGAATTTAATACATTTATGTAGTACCTAATTTGGCGTTGATACGAAAACGTATAGTAGAATTAAGGTTAAAGAATTGTTCAATGTGTCAACGATTTGTCAAAACATTTAAATTTTGCTACATTTGTCTCATTAAAAATACTTGTAGGTAAAACTATATGAATTTATTTTCGACATCAAATAATTTAAAGGAAAGAAAGCGAGTTCTTGTTTCTACACATTTGCTCCCCGAAGGTTTCTCTCAGTTAGAAGAACATTTTGAAGTTGTATTTCCGGAAAATGAAGTTTTCTCCAGAAATGAGATACTTCAACTGCTGCCTTCATTTGATGCATTTGTTCCAACATTTCAATTTAAAGTAGATAAAGATATTATAGATGCAGGTCAGGATCGGCTGAGGATTATTGCTAATTATGGTGTGGGGTATAATAATATTGATATTGACTATGCTGGTAGTAAAAATATTATTGTAACGAATACTCCTGACCCGGTAATTGAACCAACGGCAGAGCAAGCTTTCGCGTTAATGCTGGCAGCTGCTCGCAGAGTTGCCGAATGCGATAGGAAACTACGTCTTAAGGCTGGTTTAAAGTGGGGAGTTTTGGAGAATTTAGGTCAGACTCTTTATGGAAAAACGATTGGAATTGTGGGGATGGGTCGGATAGGGCAGTCATTGGCCAGGCGTGCAGTAGCCAATGGTATGAAAATTCTTTACTGTAACAGATCAAGACTCTCATTGGATATAGAGAATATTTATCAGGCCGAGTGGATGGAACTGAATGATTTATTGGCATCAAGTGATGTGGTTTCATTGCATATACCACTGACTGATGAAACTTTCCACCTGATAGCTAGTGAAGAATTGGGCAGAATGAAGGCATCAGCCATTCTTGTTAACACGGCCAGAGGTCAGGTGATAAATGAAAACGATTTGATTAATGCATTAGAAAATAGAAGCATTTATGCAGCAGCATTGGATGTGTATGAATTTGAGCCTATTATTAGTCAGAAACTTTTGCAAATGGATAATGTGGTTTTGGCTCCCCACAACGGAACTGCCACTATTGAAGCAAGAAATGATATGGCCAGATTTGTTTCACAAAATATAATTCGTTACTTTGCAGGGCGTACTGACATAAATAGAGTCAATTAATCATCTGTCACTAAACTTTTATGCTTTACGACAGTCAAATATGAGAAAAGAAAAAATTGCGATAGTCCTCACAACTAAAAAATGTATGAATCCAACTGAAGAGGAATTACTACTTCAACTAAGTCAGCCGAAAAGCAGAAGCAGTGCATTTTCAATTGTTGTTCGTACCTATCAGGAGCGGCTTTATTGGCACATCCGGAAAATGGTACTTTCTCACGATGATGCGAATGATGTTTTGCAGAATACATTTATGAAGGCTTGGAATGGTATTGATGGGTTTAGAGGGGATTCTCAGTTTTCGACTTGGCTTTATAGAATAGCAACAAACGAAACATTGACATTTTTGACCAATAAAAGGATGAGAAGTCAGAATTCAGTTGATAATGTAGAAGAATCCTTACTTCAGAATTTGCAAGCTGATAATTATTTTAGCGGTACCGATATTCAACTTAAATTACAGAAGGCGATATTGACACTGCCAGAAAAACAAAGGTTAGTTTTCAATATGAAGTACTTCGATGATATTAAATATGAAGAGATGGAAACGATACTCGGAACAAGTGTAGGAGCCTTGAAAGCTTCATATCATTATGCAGTAAAGAAAATTGAAAAATATTTATTAGAAGAAGAATAGTATAATTTGTGAATAAATTAGGGCGAAAATTATTGTTTAAATTGTTATATTATTGTAGTAATTACACATTAAATTAAACCTAATCAGATATAAATAGTCAAAGTTGTAGTATGAAAAAGAATGAGAATATATTGTTAGAAAACATTGGGAACAAATTACCATTTAGCGTTCCCGAAAATTATTTTGATCAATTTGCTCTTCAAATAGAAGAACAAATCGGGTATAAACATACGCATAACTACAAGATATTTAGAATATGGATGTCTGTTGCTGCTGTGTTTGTTGGTGTGTTGATTGTCGGACAGGTCTTTTATTCGACTCACCAAAGAAATTTGGCCAAAAATGCGGAGAACTACGAGTCCTATGTGTTATCGCAGGTAGATGAATCTTCGTTGCTGGATTATTACGTGGAGCCAACCACAAAATAAATACTTGCAAAAGGTAATAAAATAAAGATTATAGATATGAGAATGATGAAATTTAAGATATTGGGAACACTTTTACTATTAAGCGGTTTCCTGTATGCAACCGATGCCGGTAGTCCGTCGATGATTGACCAAATGCATTTGCGGAAATGGAATATCTTAGCATCTCAAGCTCAATTAAGTTCAAAAGAAATTGAACTTGTTCAGCCTGTATTTATGGAATATGAAAATGCTGTTTGGACGTTGCATCAAAAGAATCGTGAGTTTTTTAAATCAGCTTTTCAAAATAAATCGAAAGGGAAACCAAATTTTGCAGAGCTTAATGACAGATATGCTGACTTTGATTTTCAGGATGCTCAGCTTTTTAGAAATTACCATTATAAATTACGTAAGCTATTGCCTCCGGAAACTCTTTTCAAATATTATCTTGCAGAAAAAGAGTTTAAGCGTAAATTATTGCGTGATTTTCAGGATCGTGGACCACGTGAAGCTCCAAAACCATAATCTTATTTAAGCTTTTTGGGCAAATTTGAACAAAAAGCTTTGGGTGGAACTAAAAAAATACTATCTTTGCACACCGAAAAACAAGGTACCTTGGCCGAGTGGCTAGGCACCGGTCTGCAAAACCGTATACGGCGGTTCGAATCCGCCAGGTACCTCTTTTAAACGCTTCTAAGTGCTTTATAAAAAGCTATTTAGAAGCGTTTTTATTTTGCTTTATTGTTTGTGAAATGATTGATTCGTGTAAATTGACTTTGTATGAGTGATTTTTCTATTAATTTGTAACAAATAGCTTCTATTTCCCATCAAATTGTGTAAATTTGTATCTCCTAAAGAATAACAAACCTCAAACATAATACCATGACAATTCGCCAACTTTCCGTTTTCCTCGAAAACAAAACAGGCCATTTAAACCAGATTTTATCCGTTCTGGCCCAAAACGACATTAATATTATTGCACTGACAGTAGCTGACTCAAGTGATTATGGCATTTTGCGTGCAATAGTCTCAGATCCAGAAAAAGCACTTCAAGTATTGCGGGCCGGGCAATTTACGGTTCGTGTTCACGACATCTTTTCGCTCGAAATGGATGCCGCTCCCGGTTCTATGTCTAAAATTCTTGACCTCTTCACTGCCGCTGATATTTGTATCGAATATGTGTATGCTTTTAGTTTTGGAAGCAAATCTATTCTTATGGTGCGTACCGATAAATGCGATGAAGCTGTAAAGGTTATAGAACAGAATAAACTGAAATCTATTTCAGAAGCTGATCTAAAATAGAATTGAAGAAATAACTAAGACAATAGAATACCATAAATATCACAACCAAAGGGGAAAATATCATTTATAAATATGATTTGGAATAAAGAAATAGAGTGCATGGGTCGGCAACAAATGCGGGCTTTGCAAAGTGAACGACTGATAAAGTTGGTAACCCACGTGTATAATAATGTTGCTTTTTATCGAAAAAGAATGGATGAAACAGGCGTGAAGCCATCGGATATTCAATCTATTGACGATATAGTAAAATTGCCATTTACCTACAAAACCGATTTGCGCGATAATTATCCGTTTGGATTATTTGCTGTGCCAATGAAAGACATTGTGCGGGTTCATGCATCGAGTGGTACTACAGGAAAGCCTACAACTGTGGGTTATACAAAAAATGATATTGAAAATTGGCGTGAAGTAGTGGCTCGTTGTTTGACAATGGCCGGAATAGGTGCAGATGATATAATGCAGATTTCGTACGGCTACGGCTTGTTTACCGGAGGATTAGGTGTTCATTACGGTGCAGAAACTACGGGTTGCTCGGTAGTCCCTATTTCGGGTGGAAACACGCGTCGTCAGTTGCAGCTCATGTCTGATTTTGGATCTACAGTATTGGCTTGTACGCCTTCGTATGCCCTTCATCTGGCTGATGCATTAGCCGAAAATGGTTATTCATTGGCTGATATGAAATTGAAAGTTGGTGTTTTTGGTGCTGAACCCTGGACTGAGAATATGCGCTTGGAACTGGAAAAGAAATGGGGAATTCACGCTCATGATATTTATGGACTTAGTGAAGTGATGGGACCGGGTGTGGCTAATGATTGTACATTCCATACTGGATTGCACATTCACGAGGATCATTTTTACCCTGAAATTGTACACCCTGACACCAAAGAACCGCTAGCCGATGGTGAAGAAGGAGAATTGGTATTTACAACATTGACCAAAGAAGGCATTCCACTGCTTCGTTATAATACCCGCGATCTTTCTACGTTAAGCCGTGAAACTTGTGAATGCGGACGTACGTCGGTGCGCATGAAAAAAATTACCGGACGGAGCGACGATATGCTTATTATTCGCGGAGTGAATTTATTCCCTTCACAAATTGAACATGTATTGTTGGAACTTGGTGAAACAAGTGCGCATTATTTGCTTTACGTGGACAGAGAAAATAATCTGGATACGTTGGAATTGAAAGTAGAACTGGATGAAACGAAACTTACCGATACTATCCGCGATTTACAAAACTTGTCGCGCAAAATAGCTCATGCACTCAACAGTGCTATTGGACTAAGTGTGAAAGTGACTTTAGTGGAACCAAGAACGATTACCCGCAGCGAAGGAAAAGCAGTAAGGGTGGTGGATAACAGGAAGAAGTAGTTTGCCTTTGGTGATATTGATTGATATTAACTCCCTTTGGTCGTGATATTAGCTTCGCGATATAAATCGTATTCAATAATTCCGAAGTTCCGGGGTTTTGGAAAGTTAGCATTAAAATTAGAAAAATGATTATACAACAAGAACTTGTAGATGCTCTTTTTGCTCAGTTTGGCGAGTCGGATATAACCCGATTGTCTATTCGTGAGGTAGGAAAGTTGGTAGCACAGATAGAGAAAGAGAGCGGACAAGAATTTATTCATATGGAAATGGGTGTGCCCGGTTTACCGGCATCCTCTATAGCTATTAACGCCGAAAAAGAGGCTCTGGATAATGGTTTGGCTGCTCAATATCCGAATATAGAAGGCATTCCTTTCGCTAAAACAGAAATAGCCCGATTTGCTAATTTATTCATAAATATGGAAGTGTCTCCTCTGAATTGTGTGCCCACAGCAGGAGGGATGCAGGGTAGTTTTGCGGCTTTACTGGCCGCAGCCCGTACGAATACTGATAAGCCATACACTTTGTTTATCGATCCGGGTTTTCCGGTGCAGAAATCGCAATTACACTTGATGGGCTTGCCATTTAAGTCTTTTGATATATTGAATTTCAGGGGTGATAAACTCCATGATAAACTGGAATCGTTTCTGAAAGAAGGCAATATATGCTCTATTTGTTATTCATCGCCGAATAATCCGTCGTGGTTTTGTTTTTCGGAAAGCGAACTGAAAACGATTGGCGAACTGGCTACAAAATACGATGTGATAGTGATAGAAGACCTGGCATATTTTGCCATGGATTTTCGTCAGCATTACGGAACGCCTGCCGTAGCACCATTTCAACCAACTGTGGCGCATTATACCGATAATTATATTCTACTATTATCGGCTTCCAAAATATTCAGTTATGCAGGTCAGCGTATCGGTATGATGATTACTTCCGAAAAGCTTCGCACCCGTCGTTATCCGAATTTGAAAAATTATTTTACCAGCGATGTGCTTGGACATTTTATACCTTATGGTGTGCTTTATGCCACCACGGCCGGAACATCGCACTCGGCTCAATATGCATTGGCAGCCACACTCAAAGCGGTAAATGATGGTGAAATAGATTTTGTAAAAGTACTTCATGCTTATGGCGAAAAAGCCCGATTGATGAAAGCTTTGTTTTTGAAATACGGTTTTTATATCGTGTACAACGACGAAGATCGTGCGTTGGCTGATGGTTTTTATTTTACCATTGCGTACCCGAATCTGACAAGCGGTGAGTTGATGAAAGAATTTTTGTATTATGGTATTAGTGCTATTTCGTTGGCTATAACCGGTAGCGACAATCCGAACGGATTGCGTGCCTGCGTATCGTTTGTGCGGCTTGACCAGATGGCTGTGCTTGAAGAACGCTTAAAGGCATTTGGCGAAGCTCAACAATAATACGGCTAAGTATGGAACTAACCCCCGATATTTATAGTTTACCCGCTCGTACTAAATTGCGTGCTATTGATGAAAATCATATTGGTATTGTGAAACTAATCAAAAGCCGTATTATCCAAAAAGATGCTATCAGGATCGTGGAGATGTCAAAGCAAATTAAAGACGTACATCCTGATTTAGAGGTGTCTTTAATCTGTACTTCTAATATCTGCTCTAAATCGTTGGCTTTATTGCAACGTGAAGGTATTTCTGTTGTTATAGAATAGTATGACTATCCGGGGTTCTACCAATGTATCTAAATTACCTATAAACAAAAAATATATCGGTTGCACCTCAGGATTCAACAATAATTACGTTTCTACAAATATCTCGGGACGCTGTCCCTTTGAGTCTTGCCAGATAAGGTGCAGAGCACCGAAATATTTGTAGAATAAAGTATGAAAGAAATAAAAGAGGTGCAGAGCACCGACATATGCTTTTCTTAAATCATAAGTAAGCACTAAAACGGATATTCATTGGATTAATTATGCGAACTACTATTTCTTCCGAAATACAAGAAGCGATCAACAATAGTTATCGCACCATTCGGCAAAAGGCAGCTGATATAGATGTTCTGACCATACTTCATATTGATGGCGAATATAGCTTTATAGCTCAGGGTGCAGATATGGCGAAGCCTGAAAAACTGTGGGTGTTTGATATTGGTACGGAAAGAACAGCCAGCGATTTCTTTAAACATAATCCACCAACTCCGGCGGATGTTGAAAACGCTATTCAGGTAGTGGAAGATGAGGTAATGCCTCTACACCGGCTACTTATGGCTACCTCCGATTTATATACGCTGGATGAAAGCATACAAGATATAGCCAGGCTAACAGTTTTTTCTGAGGCACAACAAGGACTAACGCTTGCCCGCACGGATGTGGAGCAGGTGTTTAACCGGTTGGCAGCTATTATCTCGGGTCGTCCGGCTAGTCAGGACGTTTTACCAACCACCAACTCATTTGCCGCTACTCTCCTTATACTACGTGAAGTGATGCATCATTTGGGCTTTATGAATATCACTGTTTTAAAACGTTGAGAATATTCAGTTGTTCTTTTTGCTTCTGCTGAAACTGTAGACTTTGCCTCAAAATAAAAGCTTTAGTGTTGATAACTTAAGTAATAGGATGAAAAGCTTAAGTAATTTGTTGGAGAACTTAAGTAATAGGATGAAATACTTAAGTAATTTGTTGAGTAACTTAAGTAATAGGATGAAAAGCTTAAGTTATTTGTTGTAAAGCTTAAGTAATCGGATCAAATACTGAAGTTATTTGTTGGATAACTTAAGTAATCGGATGAAAAGCTTAAGTTATTTGTTGAATAACTTAAGTTATTGGATGAAAAGCTGGAGTTATTTGCAGAAAAGCGAGATAAATTTAGACAGGAAACGGAGTATAGACTTAAGAAGAGGAAGAAATTTCCGTAAATTTGCACTAGAAAAAAACAGATTATGTCTAAAATAAAAATACAACTTACGGGTGTGGCAGCCGAACTGGTACTTGGCAGCTATATGCCCAAAGATGCCACCATCTTCAATAACTGGGAGGAATTTTTCCACTACAACGATTTAATTCATGTGTCGCAATTGCTGATGGAACATATCTCGGAAATAGAGATTAAGCAGGATGATGCGGTGATTTTTACCGGAAAAATACCGAATGCTCACATTGTTGCACAGAAGAGTACTTCGCCCGTTTTGGTGAACAAGGCTTTGTATCTTCGCACCGAATGTGCCGAGCAAGCAGTTTACAGCTGTGAGTTTGAAACCGATGGGTTTGATAAAACAAAGCTGTGTTTCGAAACGCAGGATTACGATATGCTTTTCAAAGTAGGTAAATCGTTCCTAGCAAAGGTTACCTATGACGGAAAGCCATTGCCACTTGAATGGTTGAGTGCCAAGCCGGTGGGAAATATCTGCGTGCTTTGTCGGTTCGAAAACGGCTACCTCATACCGGTATACGATGCCGTGAATAAGCTGGCTAAGCAATAATTGATAAAAACAGCTTCACGCAGATTGCAACAATTTATGTCGGTTTTTTCTGTGCGTAGTATGCGTGAAGCTGTTTGTTTAAATGACTATCCGATATATAGCTTATAATAAAAGTGTAAACTATTTACAATCCCGTTAGGGATTAAACATTGGTAGAACGATTGATTCATCTCCGATCTTCGACCCCGTACGGGGTCGTACTTACTCTAGGTTGCTGTTTTCTACCAACCTTAAATCCTTACAGGATCCATTAGTATAAATAATAAGATAGTCAGTTGTTTAATTGTTTGTAGCTATTCCTGTCTTTAGATCGATAGTGATGTTATTGTCTTTCGGAGCAGGGTCTGTCCACACGCTTTGAATAGCACCTCCCAATGTTGCACTAATTGCTTTTACGGTTTGTATGTCGGTGTTGTCGGTTGTGCCTGGAGTTTCGTCGCCGGCATAATGAGCTATAAATGCGTTTGAAAATATATTATCAAGCTTATATGTAGTTACATATTGCGCAGGGATGTTGTAGGGTGCACTTGTCAGCATATAGTATGAAATAGTTTTCATTCCGGTGGCTAAGTAATCTTTGGCATACGCCTGAAAGGTTGTACCCGTAGGAATGGTGCTGTATGTCACACCGTCAATTTTTCCTGAAACAATTTTCAATGTCTTATTTACGGTATTAAGTGTCATAATGCGGTAAGGACAAGGTGCCGTTACCGTACTTCCTGTTTCTATGTCATAGATATAGCCTTTTGTTCCGGCACCTTTGGCAATATCCTGTGCGTGAAAGTGTCCTGTAAATACTACATTCATACCCGAATCGGCTAACACGGTTGATATATTCTTCCAATCGGCAATAAGATATTCAGAGAACATGGTGCTTTGACCCACAAAATGTTCCACTATACCATGATGCATCATCGATAATAAAATCTTATTCTGTGTTTTTGATTTTGTAATGATTGATTTGACCCAAGCAAGTGTAGTGGTGGACATGCTTCCTGCTGTTTCACTTGGTGAATAATGACAAGCATCGATACCCATAACCCAAACTCCATTTACCGGTTCGGATACATAACTCAACGAATTAGGATCGCGCTCTACTGCATTGCCATAACCGCAATTGTTGTAAATGGAAGCGAAATCGGTTGGCGACACGTTGTCAATTGTTGTTTGTGCCGTTCCCAAAAAGCTTGCTGCTGCCGGATTGTTGACATCATGATTTCCGGGAATAACCAATACCTTGATGCCATTATCGGATAGTGTTTTAAATAATGCAGCCACGTCTTGGTGGTCAATCTTTTCACCATCCTTGGTTAAGTCGCCTGTTACGAGCAAAAAATCAGGCTTTTCAGTCATTACAGTTGCCAATACATTTTTTAGAATGGCACTACTTTCAATAATCAGTTTGCGGTCGGCTGCCAGATAAGCCTGAAAATTAGCGTTGGCAGGAAGTGTAAACAAGGAAGGGTCAAAATAGTGGATATCGGAAATAACCATAAACTTTACTGTTTCAGGCACAGATTTGCTGCTTTCTTCATTATTACAGCTGCTGGTAAACACGATACACAAAAGGGAGAACAAATAAACGAGTACATTCTTATTCATACAATTCTGTTTTTTTTATAAATTAATTGAACCGCAAAATAAGCCGGATATTGCTACATAAGTATGTAATGCCCGTTAAGTAATTGTGAATATTGACTTGTTGAAAAATCATTACTAAACTAATTAAATGGCAATTATTATTGATGTGTTTTTGCCACATAGTTCACAATAGTCTTGAATAGAAGATATAAGACTAAGAACACATAGCATTATCCCGAATATCGGGATAATTTCAGACATAGTAAAAGTATCTTCAGATACTTTTACTATGTGACCTAAGTCTTTTTCTCCCACTATTTCTATGTGTGCTATTGTTATAAAAATATATCATTAAATATTGGAAGCTATTTAAAATCAATAGAGATTTTCTATCTGTTTATTACTTCTTTCTGTGAAACTATTCCAATAGACCTGTTGTTATTATAATAAATCTATAATAACGACATATGAAACTTAAAGAAGCTATACTGTTTTGTGTTTTACTTCTGTCTTTCCCCGCTTTTGCTCAAAAAGGTACTGTAAAAGGTAAAATATTTGATATAAAGAGCAATCAACCCTTAGAATTTGCAGCGATTCTTATTCAAGGTACCGATATTGGTACTACGGCTGATGCAAATGGAGATTTTACATTTGTAGATGTGGAGTCGGGTTTTAAACATTTAGTAGTTAGCTTGACGGGCTTCCAGACAACGGTTTCTGAAGAATTTCAGGTTCAGGGCAACCAAACGACTTATATCAATGTGGGTGTATTGGAATCTTCCATTCAGTTGGGTGAAGTAACGGTTCGTCAGAATTTTGCTGCAAAGAAAATTGAAAGTCCTATATCTGTGCTTTCGGTGGGTGTGCAGGAAATAGAAAAAACAGCTGGTGCCACCCGCGATGTTTCCAAAGTAATTCAGACATTGCCGGGGGTAGGAGCTTCCGATCCGAATAGAAATGATTTGATAGTGCGTGGTGGTGGTCCTTCTGAGAATGTTTTTTACCTGGACGGTATTGAAATTCCAACTATTAACCACTTTGCAACTCAGGGTTCATCCGGAGGATCCATAGGTGTTCTTAACCCCGATTTCATTCAAAACATAGATTTTTATACAGGAGCTTTCCCGGCAGGTAAGGTTAATGCTTTAAGTTCTGTGATGGATATAAAACAAAAAGATGGCAGTAAGGATCATTTACACACCAAGCTATCTGTAGGTGCTTCGGATGCAGCTCTTACGCTTGATGGCCCATTAAGTAAGAACACTACTTTCATTATTTCTGCAAGACAATCTTATCTACAATTCTTATTCTCTGCTCTCAAATTGCCATTTTTGCCAACTTACAATGATTTTCAGGTAAAGGTAAAAACAAAGATTGATCAAAAAAACGAAATTACTTTTCTGGGTATCGGGGCTATTGATGATGATGCTCTTAATACGGGAATTAAGAATCCTACCGAAAAACAGGCTTATATATTATCGTATCTGCCCACTTACAAACAATGGAATTACACCATTGGTGCTGTCTATAAGCATTTTGATGTTACGCATTACGATACTTGGGTGCTTAGCCGGAATATGCTGCGTAATACCAATTTCAAGTACCGGGCGAATAATACCGACAGTGCTAAAACATCGGATTATAAATCGGATGAAGCTGAAAATAAATTGCGCTTTGAACGAAACTATCCTGACTTGCCGGTTAAACTGTCGTTCGGTGGTGGTGTAAAGTATGCTCATTATACCAATTATACCAATCGTGAGATATTCATAAACAATACAGTTATGTCCTTGATCTATAATACGAAAATTAATTTATTCGGTTATCAGGCTTTTGCACAGGCGTCGAAGCAACTTTTGGACAACCAACTAAAACTTTCGCTGGGAGTAAACTTTGTAGGGAACAATTATAATGATAATATGATGAATCCTCTTAATCAGTTTTCACCCCGATTTTCAGTTTCGTACGCTCTTTCGCCGGACATAGATTTAAATGCCAACATCGGACGATATGCACAACAGCCGGCTTATACTACCTTGGGTTATCGCAATTCGGCTGGTGATTTAGTGAATAAAAATGAAAATCTACGTTATACCATATCCAATCAGGCAATTGCAGGATTTGAATATCGTCCGATGGGTAATATGAAGTTAAGCATGGAAGCTTTCTATAAACACTATGATCATTATTCGCTTTCAGTAGCCGATGGCATGAGTATAGCCAGTAAAGGAACGGAATTTGGGCAGGTTGGTGATGAAGAAATAATTTCGAGTGGTAAGGGGCGTGCTTATGGAGTAGAAATACTCTATAAGATAATGGAAATGAAAAAGCTAAATCTTACAGCGACGTATACGTTCTTTAGGAGCGAATTTACAAACTCTGCTGGAGTGTATGTTCCTTCATCCTGGGATACTAAGCATCTTTTTAATTTGATATCCAGTTACAAATTCAGGAACAACTGGTATCTGGCTATCCGATGGAGATATGTAGGAGGTGCACCTTACACACCTATTGATCCTGTCTCTGCAAATAAATCGGTTTGGAATGTAAGCAAACAACCGTTATTGGATTATACAAAGTTCAACTCGCTACGACTGCCAAATACGCAACAATTGGATATAAGAATCGATAAAGAGTTTTATCTGAAGAAAATGGTATTGAACTTATATGCTGATATACAGAATGTGTATAATTTCCAGACTCAGGGTGCTCCGATATATACCAATCTTGATACCGGAACAACAGATGCGTCAGGGAATAAAGTTTATTCACCCAATGTAGACCCTACAGATTCAAATAAATACCTTCTGCGGACGATAGATAATTTTGCAGGGAGAATTTTACCAACAATTGGTATAATCATTAAAATATAAGCAACGATTTTCAAGCAAAATATTAAAAGTCTTGCTTGAGGTTTGCTATTTATTTATTTCAGGGTATTTAATTCTGTTGTGGTAGATATTTTTGATTTTTTCTTTGAAAACAGACTTTACTAATTCAACATCCAAAAATGAGATTGGCGCTTCTTTAAATGCTCCGTCGGCTATTTGTCCGTCAATCATGCTTTCCACCATTTCATCAATACTGGCATCGGTGTATTCAGAAAGGCTTCTGGAGCGTGCTTCAACTGCATCTGCCATCATAAGTATGGCGGTTTCTTTGTTATTCGGGAGCGGTCCGGGGTATGTAAAAACAGCTTCGTCAGGTCTCTTATCAGGATTTGCATTAATGTAAGAATTATAAAAATATTTGGTCTTGCTAAACCCGTGATGCGTACCGATAAAATTGATAATTTGTTCCGGCAAGTGACTTTTCTTGGCTATTTCAACTCCATCAGTAACGTGATTGATAACAATTTTAGAGGCAACTTCAAAATCACACTCAGTCAGTGGATTTTTTCCTCCCATTTGATTTTCAATAAAATACTCGGGATGTTTCATTTTGCCAATGTCATGATATAGTGCTCCTGTACGAACAAGTAAACTGTTGGCATTTATTTTTTTAGCGGCCTCAGTGGCTAAGTTTGATACTTGTAAAGAGTGCTGAAAAGTACCGGGAGCTCGCTCGGAAAACTCCATCATTAAATCGCTGTTTATATTTGTAAGCTCCACAAGAGTAACGCTCGAAATCAAATTGAAAATTTTCTCGAATAAGTAGATAAGTACATAAGCAAACAAAAGAAATGCACTACTAACACCAAAATAGGCAATGTATTGCATGTTAATGCGTTGAATATCTCCTTCTGATATGCATTCAAAAGCAAGATACATAACTACGTAGCTTATAAATATATACAATGCAGTTTGTGCCAGCTGCGAACGTTGCGACATATCTTTCAAACTCGAAACTGCCGCCATACCTATGGTAATTTGCAAAAGTATAAACTGAAAAGCATTATCTACCATGAATGATATTGTGAGCACGGTGATAATGTGAGCAAACAAAGCAGTTCTGGAATCGAAGAAAACCCGAATAATAATAGGCAATAAAGCGAAGGGAACCATGTAATAATTCAGTGTTGTAAACCGGATAGTGAATGAAGTAAGGCTCACAATCATAAGAATTAGCAACAAGATAAGGATTAAATTACCATTGTTCTCGTAAATTCGGGGTCGGAAAAGGTAAATGTATAAGAACAGCAATACCATTAGCCCGAGTATCATGATTATTTCACCAATAACGGCAATAGATGATTGTTGTAACGAAGAGTTACGTTTTTCAGACTCTATTTTCAGGGAGTGTAAAACAAGATAGATGTTGGGAGTAACTATCTCACCTCTACCGATTATTCTTTCTCCAGACTGAACCATTCCTGATGTCAAAGATAGATTTTTTAATAATTCATTCATAGACATGGCAGACATAATGCTGTCATATTTAAGATTATCAGAAAGATAAACGTTAATATCGTAAGATTTCAGAGCTGCCGGTGCATCATTCATTATCTCTTCGTAAGCAGATTTAGGAGTATAAATACCCTTTACAGGAATAGCACGTGATAGTCTATTCGGCATAATGCAGGAGATATTCTCTTTTTTTTCGTTTATTAGTTTATTGTATTCATCAACAGATATAATTCCTGCAGAGTAAATTGATTTAAATTTGCGTACAATATAAGCTGGGATATGAGGTGAACTTTCGCCTTTTTTTTGTAAATCGGTGTAAAGTTTTTTTAGTTGTCGGGTAATGATGGTAGTGTCAAGCTTAAAATAAGGGCTGTAATCCTGCAGGATCTCTGCCTTTTCTTTAGCTATTTGTTGGTCGCTTTTGTAAATAGGAAAGTCGAACGATGCCGTGATTAATTCGTACGACCACGGTTTACCAATTTCGAATTGATATTTAAATTTATCTTCCGAAGGGTAGAGAAACACAATTAATATTACTAAACAAGCAAATAGTCCGGCTTTTAGTAAATTCTGAAGTTGTGATTGAGTAAATTTTATTTTCATAATGTGGCCTGTCTTACGGAGAATTATTCTACGCTAAAAACTGCCGAAAATTACGAAAAAAATCCCTATTACAATTATTATCATTAAACTTTCGTTATTTTTGCATAAAAATCTGTCATTGTTTTAGAAACTAATCATTTACCTGTGTATACATGACCGGAATTGTAAATCTTCCACTTGTGCCCCTTCGCGGAAGTGATACCGAAAGTAGCGAAATGACTTCGCAATTGTTGTTTGGAGAATGCGTAGAGGTAATTAAAACACGTGACCAACAGTTTTTGTTGAGGAATCTAGCAGATAACTATGTAGGCTGGGTGGATAAAAAGATGATTAGAATTCTGAATAAACACGAGCAGCAAAGTCTTTCAGAATTGAACGTACATTGTGTTTGTACTCCTTTGATTGAGGGACGAAATACTGAAACAGGCGAAAAATTGCTATTGCCGGGTGGAAGTAAATTGCATTTTCAGGAAGGATCTGAGTTGAATGTACACAATAAGACATTTTTTTTTGACCCGATACATTTCTCTGAACAAGTAGATAAAACAGGTGCGAGTCTTGTACGACTAGCCAAACAATATCTGAATGCTCCGTATCTTTGGGGTGGAAAATCAATTATGGGTATAGATTGCTCTGGTTTGGTGCAGGTTGTGTTTTCGATGTGCGGAATTCAGCTACCTAGAGATGCATCACAGCAGGTAGAACTTGGTAAAGTCATTGATTTTCTGTACGAAGTAAAACCAGGTGATTTGGCTTTCTTTGAAAACGCTGAAGGAGAAATTGTTCATGTGGGTATTTTGCTCAATTCACATCAAATTATTCATGCTTCGGGTTGTGTGAAGATTGAAACTATTGATTCGCAAGGAATAATATCGGAGTTTACAGATAAATACTCGCACAATCTTCGTGTGGTGAAGCGTATCCTCTAGGCTGTGTTTTATGTAATTACAACTTTCGGTATAAATTTATTTCACCTTCCATGTAAGATTTTTCTATTACCTGCGTCTTGTAATATAGAGGGGAAACATTGAGCAATGATTAACATCTAATCCCCGATTGAGTACTCAATAACGATATCGAAAAAATTGTAGATTCTCTAAATCTGTATGAATTCACAACAGTTTAATTCTCAAATACTCGCTCTATCCGATAAAATGTTTCGATTAGCTAAATCGATTCTTCGGAGTTCGGAAGCAGCAGAAGATGCTGTACAAGAGTTGAGTATGAAGTTGTGGGAAAAGAGAAATAAGCTGGATGATGTGGAAAATATGCAGGCTTTTACATTGAGGGCTATGAGAAATCTATGTTTGGATACGATACGCCAGCGGCATGACGAGGACGAACTACCTGCAGAAATGGAATTTGTTGAACCTAATCCATATGAACAGGTTGAACAAAGCGATTTAGCAGCAAGAGTTCGCGAAATGATTGATAGATTACCGGAACTTCAACGAACAATAATCAGAATGCGTGATGTAGAAGGAATGGAGCTATCTGAAATTGCTTTGATAACCTCGTTGACAGAAAACGCTGTAAGTGTCAATTTATCGAGAGCGCGCCAAAAAATTCGGGAAAAAATTATATATGAACAAAAACGTGTGGAGGAAACAGTATGGAAACGATGAGCGATTTACTGGAGAAATATTTTAAAGGCGAAACATCGCTGGCTGAAGAACAAGTGTTGAAGAACTACTTCTTATCTGGACAAATTTCTGCTGAGCATGAGCTTTATAAAGCTTTGTTTGATACATTTGAAGAGGAAAAGCAGAATAATGCAACTGCACCCCTCAAGATGGTGGCTGATAAGCAATCGTCAGGGAAGCATATTTGGATTAAAACACTCTCTTATTCCGGTATAGCAGCAGCTCTTATACTTGCTTTGTGGGTTATTCAACCAGCTAAACAGTCTGATACTTTTGCTATTATATCTGGAAGAAAGATCGAAAGCCCTGAATATGCCCAAAAATATGCTGTAGCAAAAATGACAAAAGTAAATAGTATGCTGAGGAGTAGTATGAAGCCAATGCGCAGCTTCTCAACTGTAAAAAAAGGGTTAGAACCTCTGCGTAAAATTTCAGAAACAAAGGAAAAAATAGAAGATATTAAAAACAAAGTTCAATTTTAAAGATATAGAAAATGAAAAAAACAATAATGTTATTCGCCGTGCTTTTTATGTTGGTTTCGGCGACTCAGGCACAAACTCTACAAAGTCTTTTTGATAAATACGGAAGTGACGAACGGTTTGAGTATGTTTCTGTAGGAAAGGGAATGATGAATATGGCTTCTGCATTTGGCGGAATTGCTAAGAATGAAAAGCAAATGATGTCAAAGATGAAAGGAATCAAAATACTGACTTTGAACGAAAATTCAGATTCGCCGTTAATGAAATCAGTTGTTCGTGAACTCGATCAGATAATTGAAAAAGGGAACTTTGAAACAGCTGTAGAAACAAGAGAGAAAGGCGAAAGTGTTCGAGTGTACTATCGGGTTACGGGAAATGATAATGCCGAAATGTTGACAGTAACAAAGGAAAGGGGAGAACTTAGCATAATCTGGATTGTGGGTAAAATGTCAAAAGATGAAATGATGAAAACATTTTCCTCTAGTA
>Ga0302286_10000500_pt1 | contig 32269 bp, 30 predicted proteins | sample III_Fen_E2_3_FD_198765 | JGI IMG/M metagenome (GOLD analysis project Ga0302286, IMG submission 198765) | Peat permafrost microbial communities from Stordalen Mire near Abisko, Sweden - III_Fen_E2_3 | ecosystem: Environmental > Terrestrial > Soil > Wetlands > Permafrost | place: Sweden: Abisko...
TGATTCCAGCAGCAAGTCGTCCTACAGTGACTCCTATAGCAAATCCTCCAGTGATTCCAGCAGCAAGTCGTCCTACAGTGACTCCAACAGCAAATCCTCCAGTGATTCCAGCAGCAAGTCGTCCTACAGTGATTCCAACAGCAAATCCTCCAGTGATTCCAGCAGCAAATCGTCTTATAGCCATCCATGGCCTCCACAATGTCACGAAGTTCATAAACCTTGCCATAAGCCACACTCCGAATCATGGAGTAAGTCATCGAAAAGTAGCCCATCAGGTGATTCTCATAGCGATTCAATAAGCAAATCTGATAGTAAATCAGATTCTGTTTCTATGAGTGCTGGAATAGATGTTAAGTCACTTAGCGAAGATTTAGCAATACTCTTAGCAAACTATTTCGCAGATAAGCCTATTAAGTAATTATATGATGGCTTAGTAATAGTATGGATAAATTTTTTAGGGTTAATGAAAAAGTAAATGGCTACTACATTCAGAAAATGCTCGGAGAAGGGCGTTTTGGAATTGCATATTTAGCGATTAATGATAGATCCGAACAATGTGTAGTAAAGCAATTAAAGAGAGAAATGCTTTCGCAAAGTAGACAAAAGCTGTTTTACGAGGAACAGATACTGCGACGTTTAGATGACCATCGCTTCCCAAAATTCATATCTAAATTTGAAGATAATTATAGAGAAGGGTATCTCTTAGAATATATAGACGGTCAGGTATTTAATGACTTATTAGTTAAAAACAGAAATCAGTTTACTAGACGTGATATCTATGCTGTCGCTAGCCAACTTCTGGATATGGCTGATTTTTTACACACCCATAATATTATTCACCGTGACATCAGGCTTCCTAATGTTATATTAACAAAAAATAAAGAGCTTGCTTTAATTGATTTTGGTTTAGCTAGATTTATTGATAATGAAAGGAATTCAAAGCAGATAGATTATTGGTTTATCGGTGATTTTCTGATTTTTTTATATTACTCAACCTATAAAAATAATAATCGAACAGATAGACCTTGGTTTAGAGAATTAGATTTAAATTATGAAGAAATAAAGTTTTTAAAGAAACTCATGGGCATAGGCGGTCATTATCGTAATTCCGAGGAAATTAAAATTCAATTGGATAAAATTAAAAGAATGCTTTAAAAAAATTAACAGATAAACCATGTGAAATCATTCGCATGGTTTATCTAAAATAGTAAAACTAATTGTATTGGAGATATATGTTATGCCAAGATTGATTGAATTAGTTAAAATATACCCTGAAAGTTTCAGAGCCAATATATACAATATAAAACCTTTTCGAATGATTGGACTAATCGATGTAAGTATTAAGTATCCTTACGGAACAGAAAGAGTAACTTTGGCTTATTATAGATCATCTGGAACTAATAATGGTAAAATCAAAGGATTGTGGTATCCTATTGTTGGAATCAAAACTAAGGATGGTAAATTTACCGAATTTACAGATTATCTCAATTTTGTATTAGCTAATACTACCAGAGATCATGGTGCTAAAAGTGGTTGGTTAGCGAAATCATTGTTTTTTGCACGCCTTTCCTCCGATGATCCCAAAATCAGAGGGTTCACTAACGGTAGGCATTATGAATTTTTGTTAAACATAGGTAAACTTTTAAGAGAGTTATATAAAAAAGATAATTATATTTACATGAAATCTTTAAGAATTAATGAATTAAATAAAATCGTAACATCAAAAAAAATATATCAATATAACAAACACACTCAAAGGGAAAATTATGAAAGATATATTGACGATATCTATATTGAATATAGAAAAGGTGCATGAGATCTTGTATTCTTCTCGATAATATATCAGGAAGTAACGTCATAAAATTCTGTTATATCTTATAAAAGCGTTGAAATATATCTTGACATTAAGCATTGAAATATATCTTGTGATTTAATAAGTGAATGATAAAACTGTATTACAATTATGTATAAATATAGCTTATAATTTTGGTATTAAATATAGGCTTTCTAGAATATAAACATCCTAGAAAGCCTATTGATTCTGTTTTACAAATCAAATAATTGTTCGGCCTTTTTCATACGCTCTACGACTGGTACATCAATGGGATAACGCTCCTCATAAAAGATTCGTATCCCCCTCTTAATAAAAATCATCTATCTTCTATTGTTCTATATAAATGCTATGCTATAATAAATATCGTGATTACAAAAGATTCAACAATATTTATAACAGCAATAAGCACGCATTAAAAGGAGAATACCATGTCAATTCATGTAGTTAATGAAGCAAAAAGATGTTTGAACTGTAAAAAACCAGTATGTATGAGTGGATGTCCCATTAATACACCGATTCCTCAAATGATTGAATATTTCTTACAGGGAGAACTAATGAAATCAGGGCAAATGATTTTTGATAACAATCCCCTTTCCATAATATGCTCTCTAATCTGCGATCATGAGAAGCAGTGTGAAGGTCATTGTATATTAAATAGAAAGGGATCACCAATACACATCAGTAGTATTGAGAATTACATCTCCGATGTATATTTTGATAGAATGAAGATTGAGAGACCCGAGAAGAACGGTATGAAATCAGCAATCATAGGTTCCGGACCAGCCGGAATAACAATTGCCATCTTACTCGCTTCAAAAGGATATGATGTAACTATCTTTGAATCAAAAGAGAATATCGGTGGTGTTCTACGTTACGGAATTCCGGAATTTCGCTTACCGAAATCAATCCTTGAACGATACCAAGATAAATTAGTAAAAATGGGAATTAAGATTCGTCCCAACACTGTTATCGGCCTTACAATCAACGTAGATGATCTGATTGAAGACGGTTACCATTCAATCTTTATTGGTACAGGCGTTTGGAGACCAAACAAACTTCATATCAAAGGAGAAACCTTAGGTAACGTTCACTATGCAATTAATTATCTGACTAACCCAGAGGTATATAAACTGGGGGAGAATGTTATCATTATTGGTGCAGGTAATTCAGCAATGGACGTTGCCCGAACTGCGATTCGAAAGGGCAGTTATAATGTTACCGTATACTCCAGAACCTCAGTGGCACATGCCAGTCCTCGTGAAGTAGAATATGCTAAAATCGATGGTGTAGTATTTGAATATGAGGCGTCCCCCGTAGAGATTACGGAGGACGGAGTATTTTTCCGAAAAGTAAAATTGGACGAGAATGAAAATGTGATATGGGAAGAGGAAGAAACCTACTTTCGACCGGCAGATTCCGTAATTATCTCAATTAGTCAAGGTCCTAGAAATCGTATCGTTTCTACAACTTCAGGAATTGAAGTGGATGATAAAGGACTTGTCGTAACAAATACGTACGGTAATACCACCCGAGCAGGCGTATATGCCTCTGGGGATGTAGTTCTAGGTGCCAAAACAGTGGTAGAAGCTGTGAAGTATTCTAAGGCAATTGCCGATGAAATGGATCTATATATGCAGGATTTAAAATTAGCTAAGGATAAAAAACTTTCTAATCTTTAATATATTTTTTAAAGAAGTTGCATTGCTCGTCATTGCAACTTCTTGCATCATTATTTCTGATGTCTAGATGAAACACATGCATTAATTTATTATTATCATCGCCATAAATTTTGAATTCATAACTAATATTATTTTCATTTAATTTTTCTTTCATCAATGGCGCCTGATTCGCTAGCATATCCCCATTCGATGTCATAAGATGAACTGGTGGGAAGTCCTTTGTTATATAATTTAAAGCATTGGTCAATTGAATACCTTCTTCGTAATTTTGTTTGCCAAGAAAATCTCTAGTAACCTTATTAAAAAAATTAGCATTTTGATCATTCACTCTTGTTACATCATAAACTCCACAATTAAGTGCAATTGCCTTCGGACAAAAATCATCCTTCAAGGTAAAATTAAACTTGCTTGCATATTGAGGATTGGTTAATAAACAGCAATATAGCGCCAGTAGATGTGCTCCGGCAGAATCACCAATCATAAATGTCAAAGAGGTATCAAGATGATACGTTGTTGCATGGTCATACATCCACTTTATAAGCTCATTTATATCCTCTAGCTGTGCAGGAAATTTATTATGAGGCGCAAGCCTATAATTAAAATTAATGACTGCAAAACCCTTTTTGGCAAGACTCATACAGTAGTGTTGATAAATGTCCTTGGTTCCATATACCCAAGCGCCACCATGAACGCTAATAATAACCGGAAGCGTTCCCACTCTTTCTTTTGGAGCATAGATATCTAGTAAATTCCACTTTTTATTAATGCCATACGAAAGGTTGTCAAAGCGTATAATATCACTTGGAGTAACAAGTCCTTTATCACGAGCTTTATCCGATTTCAAAAAAGAATAATTGGCCAAATGACTAGTAAGCGACATCTTTCTTTTCCATCCAATCTTTTTTATTCTTCTCTTCCAATACGCAGATTCCATGATAAACCAACCAATTTAAAGGAGTTTCTATTCCAAGCTCAAGGCCAAGCTTAACGATTTTGCCGGAGAACATCTCAACCTCAGTTTTACGGTTTTTCTCCAAATCCTGAAAGGTAGAGGGTTTATTGAATGGCGGGAGCCTTTTAATCGTTTTCTCTTGTAGATCAATGTCTTCTTGACCTAAAGCAATCCCGAGTTGGTTGGCTATTTTAACCACTTCCCACATCATACTGCGCCTGATCTCATTGGCATGATCACTTACATGATACGCACCAAACGGAACCCCAAGTAGCGCACAGGTCATATTTTCCCCGATGTTGCACATATACTTGAACCATAATCCCTTTATCATATCTGCATCAATATTATAACTTATCTCACAAACCTCAAACAAATCCTTTATATAATTTACTCGTTCTGATAACTCCTCATTCTTTGCTTCACCAAAGTGAACCTTGCCAAAACTAGGATCAAAATTAGCAACCCCATCCTCCATAACAATAGAAACTCTCATATATGAATATAACACTTGCTTCCATCCATAAACGGCAGCAATTTTTTCTTCACTATCGATTCCGTTCATTACACACAAAATCTGAGTTTGCTCTCCAACTTGATTACGGATATCTTGAATTGCTTGGGATAGTCCAGTGTCCTTTACTGCAATAATAATCAAATCAGCAGGATCATCCTGTAACTGTGGAGTAATAACCGTAAAACGATGATTTGTACCATTTACCGTTACTCCCTGGCTCTCTATCCTACTCTTTCGCTCTCCCTCTGCTAATATCCGAAAATTCTTTTTTCCCAAATACGCATCAAGCTTAGGGGCAAAAAATACACCCATTGCACCTAATCCAATTAATGTTACTTTTTCAATTTTCTTCATCCTAATCACCATCTTTACTTAAGTTTGTAAATACTATTAAACTAATTGTATAAGGTTGGTAAAGAATTGTCAAACTTGCTTTTTATTTTATTCGATTACTTAACTTGCATTTAAGCATATGGGTAACTTAAATGAAAATCTGTATATTCTCATCTTCCCCTATATTATTTCTAGTAAATCATTAGAATTCTATGTTATACTTGTCAAAATGTATACAAATGTAATGTATTGACTTGTTTATTACGAATTCGTCCATAATAATATACACGGAGGAAATACCTTATGAAACAAATCAAAAAAATAATTCTAATGACCTTAGGAGGATTATTTTTAGTCCTTGCAATAATCGGTCTCTTTTTACCCATATTCCCAACAACGCCATTTTTACTATTGTCTGCTTCCTGCTTTTTAAGAAGCTCAAAAACAGCGTACCGATGGATTATGACTAATAAAATACTAGGTAAATACATTTATCAATACCGAATTGTGAAAGCTCTTCCTTTAAAAACTAAAATAGCGGCATTGGTCGGTTTATGGTTTACTATGCTCGTATCGATTATTATTGTTCCTATCCTATGGGTGAAATTTATTATGTTTATCGTCGCATTGGGTGTTACATTGCATATTGCACTTATAAAAACCATGAGTGCTGAAGAAAAGCAGAGTTTCGAAACAAATTACCAACATTATTTAGAAAATAATTGTCTTTAACCCAGTGAGAAAATCATTAATTATATTCTAATATTTTTGACATGAAAAGCCTCGGTATGATATATTAGCATATATAATCAAGCTATTAACATATTAGGAAGATGAAATGGGGATTTTGTATGAAGAAAAAAACTATCGTAGTCGCTTTAGGGAGAAATGCCTTTGGAACAAGCTTTCCGGAACAGAAGAAATCAATCATGAATGCTGCACATGCAATTGCCGATTTGATTGAGGATAAATACAAGGTCATAATCACACACAGTAACGGCCTCCAGATTGGTATGCTCCATAGAGCAATGACAGAATTAAACCGTTTGGATAATGCTTACACCGTTGCTCCGATGTCTGTTTGTGGAGCCTTAAGTCAAGGATATATCGGATACGATTTGCAAAATGCAATACGTACCGTGCTTTTAGAACGTGGGATTTTCAAACCCGTTTCCACCATCATCACTCAGGTTCGTGTAGACACCTTTGATCCTGCATTCCAACATCCAACTAAAATTATCGGCCGTCTGATGACAAAGGAAGAAGCGGATGAAGAAATTCAAAAAGGGAATTATGTTACTGAAGTTGAAGGCGGTTTCAGACGCCTCGTAGCTACGCCCAAGCCGATTGATATCTATGAAATCGACGCAATTAAAGCACTCGTTGAGGCAGACCAACTTGTTATCGCTTGCGGTGGTGGTGGAATACCTGTTTTGGAACAGGGAACAGTTCTTCGCGGAGCAAGCGCAGTAATTGAAAAGGATTTAGCTAGTGAAAAATTGGCTGACATGTTAGATGCCGATCTATTATTATTCTTAACTGGAGTAGACAAGGTTGCTCTCCAATTTGGTACTGATAACGAACGGTATTTAGATTCCTTAACAGTTGCGGAAGCTAAAAAATATATTGTTGAAGAGCAATTCCCAATCACCACCATGGGTCCTAAGATTGAAGCAAGTGTTGCTTTTGTATCGAAGAAAGAAGGCCGCAAAGCCATAATCGGCCATCTAAACCATGCTCGTCAATGTGTCGCAGGTCAAAATGGAACCGTTGTTACTGTATAATAAAATCATAATTGATAACGTGTAGTAAGTGTAAATGAAATGGTGAGCATATATATACATCTGACTAGCCTTTACCACATGTGGTACAGGACAACCACATGAGGCCGGTCTTCGCAGCTGCATATATATGCTCACCATTTCATTAATTTACTCTATGGATACATTATAAAAAGATTTATTGTAATATTTATTTTATTTTACAGTTTTTAGTCTACAAAAAACCCTATAAAACAGGCTGATCAAATGGATATTAATTCTATTTTTATCTACCTCTGTTTTTAGGGTTTATTTATTGTAGCTTTATTAAAAGTAAGGATCATTATAATTTATTCTTCAACTCTTTCTTTTGTTTATCTGTAGTTTTTAGGAATAGAATCATTGAGGTAATTATGGCGGTCACTGGAATTATGAGAATTATTCCTATTCCACTGGATATAATTTGAAAAATCTCCTCGCAAAATACTTTTGAATTTATAACCTCTAAAATCGTATAATTATATACCCCAAACCATAGTATCAGCGTCATAAAGCCTGCAATATAAGCAAAGAGCAAGGTATTGGTCATTGTTCCCAATATATCTTTTCCAATATTCATACCGGACTTAATCAAACTAGTTTTTGATATTGTGTTATCAATTAAAAATATTTCATTCATTGAGGAAGAAATTGAAATGGAAACATCAATGATTGCCCCTAATAGTGCAATAATAATTACGCTCGTCACTATTTTGGAGAAGTCTAGATGAATATATAACGACATATATGTCACTTCCTCGGCTTGTTCCTTGCCAAAACCTTGTATTTTCGCCTCTGCCACCATTTTGAAAATCAGAAGTATCGTGGCCAGTACAACAAGAAGAACAGAAATCAAGGATGCTATCGTCTTTTTATGAATGCCATTAATATAAAAAAGGGTTATGGAGCTTATTATGATACATCCAATAATCGTTACCTTTAACGGTTCAAAACCATAGGTCATAAGTCGAAGCATTATGAACAATACAATCAAATTAAAGATCAATGTAAAAAAAGATTTACTACCCCTACCACCACCAAGAGCTATCATTAATATAAATAGAACGACAAATAAAGCGAAAGTTACACTCATTTTAAGCTACCTCCATCCTATCTTTTCTTAAAAGTAAAGCGGCAATATATAAGGTAATCGGTATACTAATTACAATACCTATGCTACCGGTAAGTGCTCGTATCACTTCAAAGCTCAGGTTATAATTGATAATTTCAGAGGTAGAGAACCCATTTTTCATCCAAAGTAGAATCATCGGGATTGAACCACTTATGTATGCAAAGACCAAGGTATTTGCCATAGTACCCATAATATCTCTACCGATTTCCATTCCAGATTTTATTATTGCACCCCATTCCATATTGGGATTTTTATCATACATTTCTTTTATTGAGGAGGAGATGGTGATGGCAATATCCATGATTCCACCTAATGTACCTACCAAAATCTCAACAAGAAAAATCTGTTCCGGAGGTCGGGTCATAAATTCCATCGCTTCATAATGGATCCCTTTTGCTTTCGTGAATTGTATCACAATTAAGGTGATGATCATGGAAAGAAGCGTGCCAGCCATTGTCCCAATCACTGCTGCGGCTGTTTTTTTATTAATCCCACTTACTAAAGAGATAGAGATTAAGATAAATAATAAACTTGCAATGATTGATAGGAGGATAAGATTCCATCCCTTAAGATATAATATAATTACTACTGAGAAGAGAAGTACATTTACAACCACACTTGTCAACGATCTTAAGCCCTTGAAACCGCCGATGAACAGAATTAACAGAACAAATATAATTGTAACATAGGCCACATATTTATCCCTTTTTAAATCTATAATCTGATAAGAGACTTGTTTGGAATTGGATGTATCCTTAGTAATTGCAACAAAAACCTCATCATTTACATTAAAACTCAAGTCATATGCCTTTGAAAAAGAGGTTTGGTTTTGTAGATGGATTTCTTCTCCCTTATGTACACCATTCATGATGAATGCTTGAATTTCTTGTTTATAAATCGGTTCTGCTTTTCCGTTTTCATCATAGATTGGAGGGGCGTTTGTCTGGGTAACCTTTGTGATTTTCGCTATCGTTTTCTTATAATAAGCCTCATCGTTACAGACAAAATAATAGCCAATGATTGATGCAATAATGAGTCCTATTACGATTGATAATACTACAAGGTTTCTTCTAGCTCTCATCGTCTTAATGGATTTGTCAAACCATTTTTTACCTTGAACTCTTAAATCAGATATGATCGTAATCATTTGTACTCTCCTCCATCTATAATAAAACCATCTTAATATATTAGCTTTCTCCTCAATCATTAATAAGTTCATCTCAATCATTATTAACTAAGAAAGTAAACTTTCCCAATTAATATTATCATTTAAAACATCCACAAATTCTATAAGTCCGAGTCTATCCTCTTCATTAAAGCGGGCTATAATTGGACTATCAATATCTAACACACCAATCAACTTATCGTTCTTAATAATAGGAATTACAATTTCTGATGCTGAAGCCGCATCACATGCAATATGCCCCGGAAATTGATGGACATCCTGTACCACAATTACTTCTCTATTCTGTGCTGCTGTACCGCAAACTCCCCTCCCAAGTGCAATTCTAATACATGCTGGCTTTCCCTGAAACGGTCCAAGTATCAGTTGATTCTCTTTATACAAATAAAACCCAGCCCAGTTAAGTTCTTCCAAACTATTGTATATAAGTGCACTACTGTTAGCTAAATTGGCTAAAGCATCTGTTTCCTCTTGAATTAATCCCTTTAAGGATAGACATATATTCTGGTAATCTTCCTTCTTGCTCGTCATAAGTACCCTCCGGTTAAGTTATTCTCTTACATATTGAATCCTTATTCTGATTATACACTCAAAAAGTATAATAGCAAGTTATAGTAAACAAATTTCGCATTAAGTAGATTGACGATACAAATTCTTACTAAAATATCGATCCCCTCTATCAGGAAACAAGGTCACTATCGTTCCTTCACCTATTTCATTCGCTAATTTCACTGCACCAACAAGTGCTGCTCCCGAAGAAGAACCCACAAACATCCCTTCTTTTTTCGCAAGCAAACGTGCCCCTTCAAAGGCATCCTTATCCGAAATTTTAATCACTTTATCTACCAACTTCATATCCATGGTAGCAGCAATAAAATCATTACCAATTCCTTCAATGTCATAATCCTCATGTTCTCCACCACCCATGGTGGATCCAATTGGATCTGCTAGAACTCCTTTGATATTCGAATTCTTTTCTTTTAGATATTTTACTATACCAGAATAAGTACCCCCACTTCCTGCCCCTCCGATAAAATAGTCTACCTTTCCTTCTAAATCATCATATATTTCTTTTCCCGTAGTTTCATAATGTGCCAATGGATTGGCCGGATTTTCAAATTGCTTTAATGAAATGGCACCAGGAATTACTTTTAATAACTCATTGGTTTTTTCATCTGCACCCAGCATTCCTTTTTCTCTTGGTGTATTAATAACGGTTGCGCCAAGCGCCCTTAGTAAAGCTTGCTTTTCCTCAGAAAACTTAGTCGGTACTACGAAAATAATTTCATACCCCTTGTTTAATGCAGCCATCGCAATTCCCAACCCCGTATTCCCAGCGGTTGCCTCTATTATTGTTCCACCAGGCTTAAGCAAGCCTTTTTGCTCTGCATCCTGTAGCATATAAAGTCCTGTTCTATCCTTAACACTTCCGGATGGATTCCAATATTCAAGTTTTGCAAATAACTGTATTTTATTAGGCACATCAATATGCTTTAATTTTACAAGTGGTGTATTGCCAATCAATTGTTGAATATTTTCATAATGCATTATCATTCCCCTCTTCTTTTATAAATCTACCCTACTATTCGCTGCTTGTTTTATTGCGTTATCTAAATCTTGCAAAATTTCATTTACATCCTCAATACCAACTGAGAGGCGGATTAGTTCGTCAGTAATGCCCACTTTCTTTCTTATATCCTCTGGAATGGAAGCATGCGTCATACTGGATGGGTGGCAAACCAAAGATTCTACCCCTCCTAGGCTTTCTGCTAAGGTAATAAGATAAAGACTGTCATAAAACTTTCTAATCACGCATCCATCAGTTAACTCAAAGGAAATCATAGCCCCGGGACCTTTTGCTTGTTTCTTTTGAATTGCATATCCTGGGTCACTCTCTAGACCGGGATAAAAAACATTTTTAACATTTTCCTGAGCAATAAGCCATTTAGCAACTTTTATTGCATTATCTTGATGGCGATCCAATCTTACCCCTAAGGTTTTAATTCCTCGAATCAATAAAAAAGAGTCGAAGGGCTGAAGTATTCCACCTGTAGCATTTTGAATAAAATATAATCTTTTTGAAAGTTCCTCATCATTTACGACAGCCAGCCCTGCAATCAAATCACTATGACCTCCTAAGTACTTTGTTGCACTATGAACCACAATATCTGCACCTAACGTCAACGGTTTTTGCAAATATGGTGTCATAAAAGTGTTATCTACAATCAATAGTTTGTTATACTTATGTGTAATTGTTGCTACCGCTTCAATATCAGTAACTGTCATTAGAGGATTCGCTGGACTTTCGATAAATACCGCCTTTACCTCCTCTGTAATCGCTTCTTCTAATACCTCAAGCTTCGTAGTATTTACAATCCCATAGGTTATACCAAAGGAGCAAAAGATTTTATCTAGTACTCGGAACGTTCCACCATACACATTTTCTGAGATTAGTATCTTATCCCCGGCCTTAAATAAATTCAAAACTGCAGTTGTAGCCGCCATGCCCGAAGCAAACGCGTACCCATAATTTCCTTCTTCTAATTCCGCTATCAACACTTCTAAGGCTTCTCTTGTTGGATTACCTGTTCTGGAATATTCATACCCCTTATGCTCTCCAAGATGTGCTTGCTTGTAGGTAGAGGTTTGATAAATTGGAATATTAACCGCTCCTGTTCTGTCATCTCCATCAATCCCACCATGAATTAATTTGGTTAAAATACTGTTATAACGACTCATAGTTCTACTCCTTTTCATTTATGGTTTTCTGTTTTCTTACCGTTACAAAATTGATGTTTCTATAAGAATTGCTCAAATTACTTACACAAATAAAATAACAGGCACATGGATATGCACCTGTCAAAGTATATATTTTTATATAATAAACTCTATACGAGCACACCGTATAAAATAACAGGCCAAGGACATATGAAATTTATCTTGCCCTGCAATAACATGCAAACCTAAAAGAAATACTATAATTCCAATTTTTCATTACTTCTCCTACTTTTCATAGTTATTTAGTATACATTAATATATATATATTCAATTTTCAAAAAAATGCTAATCAATTTTAATAATTTCCGTTATATTTATTTGGATAATGAAAGAAAATTCACATTAACCTTCTCCACCCATTGTCATCTCCTATCAAGCTATTTATTACGCTTCGTTAATACACCTGAATTCATAACATATACTGAGTTACCATAATTAACCGTATCCAATTCATGGGTAACCATCAAAATAGCAGTACCGTTTTGTGATATCTGTTCAAACAATTGCATGATATCGGTTGTTGTCAGTGAATCCAAATCACTTGTTGGCTCATCTGCAAGAAGGATAGCTGGGCTATTAATTAATGCCCTTGCAATTGAAACACGTCTTAACTCACCTCCTGACAACTCCTTTGGATATGACTGCGCCAAATGAGGTATTCCAACCTTCTCCAGTAAATCCAATGCCTTTTCAGTTGCGTCACCCTCTCTTTTGTAGAAAAAGAAAGGGAGACGAACATTATCAAGAACCGTTAGATTTGAAAGTGTGCTATATCCTTGAGGGATATAACCGATTTTCGAGTTTCTATAAAACGAAGTGACTTTATCCTTTTTGGATAAAATGTTTTGTCCTTCCAATTCGAGGCTTCCTGAAGTAGGTATAATTAAACTGGCTATCATATTCAAAAAAGTACTTTTCCCACTGCCGGATCGTCCAATGATGCTCACAAAATCATCCTCTGAGATTGATAGATCCACATTATCAACAGCTTTAAATGAGGATGCGCCTCTTTTGTATTCCTTTGTTAGTTTTTTTATTTCAAGAAGCATAGTTATTCCCCCTCTCGCATTGTAATGTATGTTTCAGCTCTGCTAATCTTAATCGCCGAATAACCAGAGGTCAATGGACCAATTACAATTGACAAAAGCAAACTCAGCACTAGGATTTCAAGTATTGTACTCGTGTGTGGTTGTATATAAGGCAATTGTAATTTGTCACCTATATAAGTACTAAAGGGAAAGATACTAATTGATGCAATTAGCGTTCCAACTATGCCACCTGTAATGCTGATAAATAGCGATTCTGTTAAGAGTATACCGATTAATTTTTTTCGCGTTGCTCCTAATATTCTTAGAACTGCAAATTCTTTTTTTCGTTCATTGATCGTAACAGAAAATACAATCCCTAAAATCACGGCTGCCAAAATCCATAACACAATTGAAAATATTTGGATATAGATGACCAATGAGTCAAGATTTTTTGCTATACTGGAAATCATCTTCTGCGGTACGACTACTTCTACCTTAGAAACAGTGGATCGAATGTTTTTAGCAACTATTTCAGCATCATAGTTTTTATCAATTTTAACTAGCACTGTCGAGATTGAACTTCCCGGTTTTTGTTCGTCAAGAAAATACATACCAACTTTCTTCGCACCTGCAAATAATTTTTGCATGGTATCCATATTCATAAAAACAGAGGAATCAAGCCCGGTTGACGTTTTTTCCAATTGTGCCGCAATAGGATATGATTGCCCGTAAAACTTTAGTGTATTATTGTTTTCAAGAACAATATCACTTCCGACAATTAGCTGCCCATCACCAATTGCACCACTATATGTCTTGGAAACCCAAGGCTGAATCACAAAATCTGTTTTAGGATTAAACCCAATCAGCTGAACTTTCGTAGAGCAACACGCAGCTGAAAGAGAAGTGAGAAAAAACTGAGAGGTGACTAGCTCAACTCCTTCTACTTTAGCAATTTCCTCTGCTACGGATTTGTCAAAATAAAAATACTTTGGCTCCCCTTTAAGGAGTATTCCTTCTGTTTGTGCCTCATACCCCTTTGGAACTACCATTAAATCTGCTCCAAACCGTTGCTTCATACTACTCATTCCATTTTTCAAACTAGCTGTAAGTATGGAACCTCCAAACAAGGTAAATGAAAGCATAGCAACAACAATACCTAGGCAGGTTGTGCGAAATATCTTTCGCTTTAAGTTGTTAATGGCTAGTCGTCTATCAGACAATGATTTTTGTTTCATACCTTTACCTGTTCCTTACGATTAATTCCAAAAAGATATATCGTATTCGCCACTGCTGCTATGATAACAGCACTACTCAAAATTACCAAAACAGGCTGAGTTAGTGAGTGGCAATGCATATGTACCCCGTCGCAAACACCGATTAAGGTAGTTGGTATTAATAATGCAAGTATTCCGTTCAAAGCGATTGCAATATTAAACCCTATTCTAATCTGTACCGATTGAAAAATAATTATGAAAGCACCCAGAAGAGCAATTATTATACCAATTCCAAGTTCAACATTAGCAGTCCAATGGCATTTCATAACCATCCCTGTCCCCATGTCCATCGTACTCTTCGTATCGGTCGCTTTCGAAGAATCTGATTTATCATCCCCCATCTGCATACCTTCCTTCTCACTCTTTTTATCCATTTCATCTCCGGTCATCTGTTGTGTTGCATTTACCCCACAAACAGGAAAAATGGTAATCGGGCCAAACGCAATAAGAGCCCCTAAAATAATAAATAAAACCCCTGTAATCACTCTGTTTTTCATCATATACCTCCTAAAATTTAATAATTTCAATTGTATACATATACTTGTTTATATATATGATTACTATGTTTTATAAATAATAACAAATATAGTAAGATATGTCAATGTGTTTAATGTGGAGATTTTATGTAGATATTATAAATTTTATATAATAGTTTTATAAATTGTCTATAAATAAACTTGGTTTTATAGATTTAATTATGTTTTAGCCTATGATACTTCTTTCCAAGTAGTAATTGCTACCCAAAGAAATAGATTGTTCAGATACCTCCTTTTTTATATCATCATTGTTTTTATGTAAGCAGTATAAACAGGCCATTTATCCAATTATAAATTTAATAATACTTGAACTGAAAATCTAATAACACTTTAAGTTTGACTAATTATACATGATATGTTATAACATATTTATTACGTTATAACGGAGGAATCAAATATGGAGGATTTAAAAATAACAATCACCCAGAGAATGAAACTAGTTCGTAGTAGCAAACAGTTAAGTCTGGATCAAGCAGCTGAACTTACGGGAATTAGCAAGGCAATGCTGAGCCAAATTGAGCGCGGATTATCCATGCCTACCATAACTACACTGTGGAAGATTTCAACGGGGTACAAGATTCCTTTGACCTATTTTCTTGAAGAAGAGAAAAACACCTATACTAAAATAGACACATTGAATACTGAGCCAATTTGTGCCGAAGAACAAAGGATGAGAACTTATACACTATTCCCATATAACCCTTCTCAAAATTTCGAGATGCTATTCATTGAATTTGATCCGGGTTGTGTCCATGAATCCTCGAAACATATAAACGGTGTAGAAGAATATATTTTTATCCAAAGTGGTGAGTTAGAATTGTGTATGGGTCAAGATAAGGTAATGTTATCCGAAAAGCAATGCTTTCGTTTTAAGGCAGACATCCCACATTCTTATACCAACTCATCGGAAACGATATGCAGCATACTGAATATTATTTACTATCCCAATATTGCACAAATGGAGTAAACACAATATGAAAAAAGCATTTATATTAGGAATCGCCGGATCATTTTTCTTTGCATTTACCTTTCTCCTCAATCGGAACATGAATCTAACCGGTGGTAGTTGGGTTTGGAGTGCAACTCTTCGTTATCTATTCACGTTCCCGATTATAGCGGTGATTGTATGGAGAAAGTATGGATTTCGAACTATACATACAGTAATCAAAAAAAACTTATGGTATTGGCTTACCTGGAGTACAGTTGGTTTTGGTCTATTTTATGCCCCGCTTTCCTTTGCAAGTGACTACGGCGAATCTTGGTTAATTGCTGCCTCCTGGCAGGTAACAATCGTAATGGGAATACTGATGGCACCCTTATTTCATCAAGCAGTGCCGGTAAAGAACTTAATTGCTTCCGGAATTATACTAATTGGAGTTTTTCTATTACAAGCACATAGTATAATGAATTTAGAACTGAACGCGACATTGCTTACATTACTGCCCATCGTGGTTGCAGCCATTTCTTACCCATTGGGTAATCGAAAAATGATGGCCGTCTGCCTAGATCATATCTCAACAATGGAACGTACTTATGGAATGACTTTATGCAGTTTACCATTTTGGTGCGTACTATCCTTGTTTGGTGTTGGTAAGTTTGGGTTACCCTCTACGGGTCAAGCCATCCAGGCTCTTTGCGTAGCCATGTTTTCCGGTGTAATTGCAACCCTACTATTTTTTAAAGCCACTGATTTAGTAAAATCAAGTCAAAAAAAGCTTGCGATGATTGAATCAACGCAAGCCGGAGAAGTAATTTTCACTTTGATAGGCGGAACCTTGTTGTTAGGAGATGCTCTTCCTGATTATATTGGAGCTATCGGTCTCTTTCTAATCGTTTTTGGTATGGTTTGCAATAGTATATTCTCTAACAAAAAATAATACTTTTGTTAAAGCTATATTAAGATTAAAAATCACTCCCTTACCAAGACATTACATACATCAACCCACTCCCTAGAAGCTGAATGTATAACTAATTCATCCAAGGATAACTCTACAGCACTCTGGCTACTGCCAGCTGCCGGATATACAATTTCAAAACGTTGAAGTGATACATCCAAATAAACTTTTACATTTTCTTTAATTGCAAAGGGACACACTCCACCTGGTTTGTGTCCAATATATTCTTCAACTACATCACCTGGAATCATCTTTGCCTTTTGTTCAAAGGTTGTTTTAAACTTTTTATTATCCACTCTTGCATCCCCTGCGGTTACAATTAATATAGCCTCATTATTTAATAAAAAGGACATCGTCTTTGCAATCTTCTCCGGACCACAGCCTATCGCATTAGCTGCTTGTTCCACAGTAGCACTGGACTGTTCCAATTCTTTTATTCTATTTCCCAGTCCAACTTTTTCAAAATATCCTTTTACTTTTTGAAATGACATTCTTCCGCCTCCATTACTTTTTTTGTATTTAACAATATAATGATTGGGCTAATATGTCAAATAAATAATTTTGGCGTATCTTACTAACTTATAATGAACTTTGAAACAACAGCATTTGCATATTTAAATGCTGTTAAATAACCTTCCGCTAATTTTTCCTCTTTCACGCTAATAATCTGCGATACCATTTAAGCAAAGTTCCTAATAGATCGCTAAATCCGTAATACAAGTATCTCGAAATTTATTCCCTTGATATACAGATAAAATTTGAATTTTTACGAAACTTGTTTTGTGTTTTTTTGTGAAATCTAAATGAATACTACCTTTATATACATCAGATAACTCAAAATCTTCAAACGAACTATCCGAAAATCCAATTCTAACTTTACTTAATCGTCCATTATTCAGATACAGTTCTTTAGATTTTTTATATCCATTACTAATTTCAATTCCTTTTACTGTATACACCCCATTAAACTCAAGCTGTAGCCACTCACCTTCACCAAATCCATCTACCCCTTCAGCCCATGCAGTTTTTGATTTGCCGTCAATAGCATTTTTGCCAATATAATAACATCTTCCATTATCATCTGATTGTGGTGCCAATTCGGATGAATCTAAAACCTTTTGAATAATGCTATTATCAACTATTTTATCACTTTCATTGTTATTAGAAACAGGAATATCCTCTGTTTCTCCATCACTGATTGCATCGTCATTATCAGAGTCAGCATCTTCCTTAGAATTTATATTATCACTATTATTTCCATCATCTGAATTATCTTTTATAGTCTTATTCTCTGAATTTGAATTATCCTTTTTATCTCCGGAAGTATCCTTTTTTTCAAGTGAGGTATCAATATGTGAATCAGACATAGATAGATACCACTTCCCGTCAACTTTAACCATCGGAATAAGTTCCGACGAATCAGACTTTTCATCTCCATTAGAATAGATGCAGTCCACCTTAGCATTAGCTTGTGTGTCTGAAACATAACTAATATTTATTATTTTTATATTTATATGGGGCTTTGTTTCATTATTACCAACAATATCTAAACTGCTAAAAACACCTTCCATTACATCATTAACATCGTATCCTGTCAAACCGGAGAGCAATGCTGTAGCTCCTTTATATATGGCCTGGCCTTTGGGTTCTATACAATCTAACATACCATCAGCATCTAATTGATTATAACTTTCTACAAATGCATGAATTGTTTTCTCAGGTGTTGATCTGTTAAGATTATAGATATAAAAGCCTACGAGTATTGCTATTGGGATTAATAGAAATAATAGTATATATGGTTTTTTTCTTTTAATGTTGTGATTATATGTATTTTGTGTCTGAAAAGGTTGTTGCTGATTTTGCGGTTGATATTGTGGCTGATTTTGTGGCTGATTTAATTGCTCCTGATTATTTTGATACTGATTTAATAGCGGTTGATTATTATGGTCTTGAAGAATTTGATATCCACAATTCTCACAAAACAATGCTTCCTCACTCAATGCTTCTCCACAGTTTACACAAAATTTATTCATACTTTTACTCCTTCATTTAAAATCATTATAATAAATATACTGCATATTTTTTCCAATTTCAAATCTTTTTTATTTTATTTATTGATTTAAATTTTAATAGAAGTAAAGACAATAAAAATAAGCATAAAAGGCAACTCGTATTGATATGCCTTTTATGCTTATTATTGATATGATACCAAGTAATTATGCCTTCGTATTGGAGATTTTTGAAGTATACCCACTTATCACTCTATGTTTTTATTACGTTGAAATTCTTCATTTTTTTCATCTCGAAAAAATGTAATTAATATAACCGCAACAATAATAATCACAGCTGCAATTAATGCATTTATGCCAAGTTCTTCTCCTGCAAAAAGCCACCCCAGAAAAACAGCAACGATTGGATTTACGAATGCATAGGTAGACGCAACTGCTGGTTCTATATTGTTTAATAACCATATGTATGCGGAAAATGCGATGAGGGAACCAAATATGACTAGGTATCCCATTGCCATCCATGAGTGGATTGATATTCTCGCAGGTTCAAATCCGCGATAATCTCCATGAAATGCGGCGGCAATCAGAAGTAATATACCACCAGAGATCATCTGTAACCCAGTTGATAGGAGCGGTGAGGAAGGCATCTTTGCTTTTCTAGAATACATGGAACCAGCTGACCAAGAAAAAGCTGCAAATATAATAGCCGCCATCCCCCATATATTTGTTGTTTGTGAAGAAGTACCATTCGAATTCCATACAAGAATACTAATACCGCACAATCCCAGAATAATTCCAATGATTGAACCTATGCCCGGTCTTCGTCTTTCTCCAATACAACTGAAGGTTATAATCCAAAGAGGTACCGTCGCTATTAACACGGATGCAATGGATGAAGGAACTTGCTGTTCTGCCCAAGCAACAACACCATTACCACCAAGCAGCAACATTGCGCCTACCACACAAGGATTTTTCCATTCCTCTAATGACGGACGTTGTCCTCCTTTTATCCGATAGATAAGATAAAGTATCCCTCCCGCAAGAATAAAGCGAATTCCTGCCATAATAAATGGAGGTATTGATTCAATTGCAAATTTCATTCCTAAGTATGTCCCACCCCAAAATAAATACACTGCTATTAGTGCAAGTATAATAATCATAGTTTTGTGCTTTTTCGTGCCCATATTATAATTCAACTCCTGCCGTTTCATTTTAAATAACGCCCTTCCAATTGATTCATTAACGATATCATATCCATTATTTTCTTGCAACATTGTTTCTTGCATTATTTCAAATAAATAAGCAATACCATGTGATCTTACATTCTATCTATAAAATCACATGGTATCCCTAATTAGTCAACATTGTTTAATTTATTCAGTTTTTCTAATTTCCATAAAACCTTCTTATGAAAACTCATGCGCCACATAATAAAGTTAATCTGCTTTAATATCTACTATATGACCTTGAAGCAGATCTGCTGTTAGATCTACTATCTGACCTACTATCTGACCTACTATCCGAACGACTATCTGATCTACTATCCGATCTACTATCCGACCGACTATTAGACCTACTATCCGAACGACTATTAGATCTACTAATGTCGCTTATTGAATTGTCATGTGTAGTATAATAGCTACTCCCTCTGTAAGAATGATTTCTGTGATGGCTCATACATATACCTCACTTTCAATTTATTTGCAATAATAAAAAAATATTATGCAATAATATCCTATTCCAAATTCGACATTATGTGACATAATAACAAAATCTGTTTACCCCTTATGCTTAATTAAATAATTTAAAATTACAATAGCAAGATGCACTCATTTTAAAAATAAAATGAGTGCATCTAAGCATTAACTATTCAATACTGTCTTAATTTTTTTAATTTTTCATTATCACATTAAAATATAATAAACTATTAACAAAATGATTAAAGGTCTAAGTTATTACTTTTTAACTTAGCTCCGGTAGGAATTGCTCCCAAGACTTCTTTTTCCCAAGGGGTGCCAACTACACGATCCAAAATAACAATCGTTCCATGGTCATTCTCAGTTCTAATTAATCTACCGCATCCTTGCTTTAATTTAAGCCCCATTTCAGGACAATCCACTGTGGCAAAGGTATCTAATCCTTGTTCCTTTGCCTCTTTGCGTTGAACTTCAATGAGAGGATCTAACTTTGGAAAAGGTAATGACCAAATGATTAACAAAGTTAATGCCTCCCCAGGGACATCAATTCCTTCCCAGAAGTTTGCTCCAAACAATACCGAATTCTCTTCCTCTCGAAATCTTCGTACTAGATATCCTTGATCACCTTTATCTTCCCACAGAACTTCAAATGGTAGTTTATATCCTCCTAATTTTGTTCTGATTTTCTTAACCTCTTCCATGGAATTAGCAAGTATAAGCGCTCGTCCTCCATTTTGATTTAATAGCGATACTAATGTTTCTATTTTTTGTTGAAAAATATCTATAACAGGCTGAGCAGCTTGATTAAAACTGACCACTACTTGTTGCTCTAAATCAAATGGACTTCCTACGACTGATTTGGATGCATTTTTCAATCCAAGCCTTCGGATAATGTAATCAAAATTTCCATCATTGCTTAAGGTAGCTGATGTAAAAATCACCGGTAATTCCTTCTGAAATAAGCTCTTCTCCAACATAGAATTGATGTCTCTTGGAACCACCCAAAAGCTACCATCCCTTTGATCAATCCATGGTATGATATCAGCACTTTTATTTCTATAAAATCTATCCAATGCTCTTATCGCTCTTTCTATTTGTCCTTCGTATGCCTGAATCTGAGTGGTTGACAAGGACTCTATGTAAAGCTCTTGTTCTATTTGTAATTCCAAAAGAAGATGATCCAATTGCTTTTGAAAAATCTTGGCTGTTTTCAATAAGTTATCTGTGATCCGAAAAGAGAGTCGTTCTGAAGACTCCTCTTTGATCAAGTTAAGATTTAAATTGTAGAAAAAGTCATGGAAAGCATGCTCCATAGCCACTGTTGTTGACCTAAAAGAATCCCTAATATCAATAATTTCTTCTATGGACTTAATCATATTTTCAATTTCCATATGATCAATGTGGTGACCTGCCTGTAAGACTGCGGGAAGCAATATTTTATGTCCCTCATCAAATATGACTGCACAATAGCTTGGTAGTATCGGCAATTCCCTGTTTGCTAAGCGTTCATTTCGTGTCCACAAGTCATTGAAAAAAATATTATGATCTGCAATAATTAAATCCCTCGTTGGACGATAATATTCTCTAGCCTTAACTAGTTTACAAAAGCCACGACTGGAGCATATATCACATTCCATTGATTCATCCCACCCAATCCATTTCCACACACGATCCGGTACGGTTGGTATCTCAGAACGTTCTCCCGTAGTTGTTTTATTAATCCACTGAGTTATCTCATCGGTCAACGTGCTTATTTCTTCCGTAGTATCATTCACTTTAACATCACAGAAATACTGACGTGGGTCTTTCGCCATACGTGCATCGATCTCTAAATCAAGTATTTTCGAAAGGGTTTTAATATCTCCCTCACATCCGGCAAGCTGTTCTTGAAGTGCTGTGGTAGCACACGCAATCACTACCGGTTTTCCAATAAAACGGGCATAGGCGATTGCAGTTAATAAATAGGCAAAGGTTTTCCCTGTACCAAGTCCCGCTTCCGCCAAATGAACCTTTTTATTGCAAAATGCCTCAGCAAACTGAAAAGCAGTATATATTTGTTCCTCTCTTACTTCATATCCATATTCCGGAAGGATATCATAAAATACATCTCCAATCCATTCCATTAGTTTTACTTGAAAATCTTCTTTACTATTATAATTAAAAGGTCCTTTTATTTTTGCACACATGTTGTATATCTCCTAAATGGCTCACTTTATTCTTTCCAGAATACTCAGTATATTGCATTTTGCAATTCGAATCAAGAATAGATTTCATCTGTTGACCAAATAGTTCATTACCAGCCCAACCACATAATGTGGTATTTGTAAAATAAAAATTACATTGAGTCATGCAATTAATCAAATTGTAACCAAAGAAATTAAATCCAAGAAAGGCTGAGCACTTTTTATGTGTTCAGCCTTTCTTGGATTTAATGATCAGAACGATAACAAAGATCAAGAATACAATTAGTTAAGCAACCAATTATTATCTATTACATAATTTCTTTCGATGGTCGTCATCATGACACTAAACATATAATAATCGATCAGCAAATTTATTGAAGGTCGAGGATATCACTTTTTGACCTGTTGTATTTGGGTGCGTTCCATCCTCGCAAAGCAATGAATTGATATCCCCCAACTTTAAGAAATCTCCTCTTATATCAACTAACGGAACATGTTTATCCAATGCAATCTGTTCAATAATCTTTGAGTAACTTTCCTGATGATAATAGATATTCTTAACTTCACCAAGCCACATTAATATATTCTTTTTGTTTAAATCTTTACAAAACCAATCAAAGAATCTTTGTGGTTCTAATGGTGGCAAAGTAGTCAATATAGGCAAAATTCCTTTTTTCTTTAAAGTATCAATGATATCACAGTAGGTGTCCTTAAAAAGATCTATTGGAGTATTTGGCAAAAAGTTACCTTTCGGGTTTTCCGAAATTGCTTTCCAATTATAATCGCAATCATTTCCGCCATAATCCATTATGATTGCATCACAAGTATTATTGGATTCTAGCCTTTTATTTAATAAGCTTTTCCCTTTGGTTACAGTACAACCGAAACTAGAATAATTCTTGATCTGAAGTGAATATTTTTCACTTAACATTTCTACATTAATGTTGTTATCAACATAATATTTTTTGTTAACAGGATTGACTTGAATTCCTTTTAAAATCGAATCCCCGTACAATGCTATATTAATCATTTTTTCTAACATTATAATCACCACCGATTTCTCATTACTATATTATATAGTATTAATAACTACATGTTACGTTATTCATAATCATTTGTCAATTATAAAATTATATTCCGTTATTAATATCTCCGATTTTTAAAATAATATATAATTTGATACACAATAAGTTAATTAAATTAGGTAAGCAAAGGAGCACCTACCGATTACTAAAAAATCCTCCTAAAATAGATTCGGTTATTTACCATGTCTACTTTAAGAGGATCATATCATTTGAGTTGGATTGATAATTAAGTTGGTGAAGGATCTAAATAACACTCTCAGTCCTAGATTGGGCAGTTCTTTGATGGGAGGTATGTAAATGAGCAAGGTATTCTCCATCGCATAAACCTTTATCGGACAAACGTTTGAATATCTATTTTCTTTGAATTCTCAGTTAATACTAGACACGATTTCACCCGAAAAGTAGATGAGATCATCGATAGAGCCGTTATTATGAAACATAGTGTATTAATAATTATTATATTCCATTCCACACTGGCTATCTTAAAAACGATAAATGAAACATATGGCATGACATAAAACATTGCCGCTACACTTCGGCCAATCTTATCTGAAATAAATACATCCTCAGAACTACTGGTTTTTCTGAAATAACACGATGTACCTATAAACTCAACAAACTTTACGCCAATCACGAGAAGAAACCAATCTGGCATAATTCCTAAGTATATCATTGTGCCCGTTATTCCTGTTATAAAGAATAAATCAGCAACAACATCAAAAATTGCCCCTTTACAACTTACTGCACTAAATCTTCTTGCCAGCCTTCCATCTAAATGGTCAGTTAGACAGATTAGCATATACAACAATGTAGATAATATAAGTATATTTCCATGTTTAAGAATAACATAAGCCATAGCAATTGTTAGCAAAATTCTTGAGCTCGTGATTGCATTTACTAAGATTTTATATCTCATTAATTGCCCCTACTTTCCTTGCCTGCCTTGACTCCAAGATCATATGCTTTATTTCCTTTTTCATCATCTGAAACAACAAACTTATTCAGGTATTTCGGCGTAACATCCTGAAACTGATTCTTCATTGTTTCCACCTCGGGTGATTCAGTAGATGCCCCTACCGAATATAGAATGACCGTCTTTCCCGCCAAGCCCTTTAAGCGTTCAATTGTTTTTGTAATTGCTGCTGATGGTTTTCCAAAAAACACAGGACTGCCAAAACTAATGAGTGTGTACTGTGAAACATCAGCATCAATGTGTTTTCCTGCATATGTAATTGTTACATTGTATCCGACTGAATTTAATCCCTCTGCCAGCTTATTAGCCACCTCTTTTGAAGCATTGGATTTAGATGGTTGATAAACAACCAAAGCTTTGGGAGCGGTAGAATCCTGACCCATCAATTCCTTTTTAAAATCACCCTTATAAGAATCATTGCTTTTTGTAATGATTACCATTGTTACGATGCCTATCACTATCAATACAACAATGGCAATTAAAATCACACCAAATATCTTACCTATTCTTCTTAACATACTATATCCCTCTCTTTCAAATTAAATATTTACTGGTTTAGATTCACATTAATCTGACCCAGAGTTTTGTAAAACTGATCAATTTCTATCTGACTCAGTCCTCGTAATGCTTTTTCTTCAATACCAATAGAAATCTTCTCGATTTCTTCAGCAATTTCCAATGCTTGTGGAGTCAGAGAAACAACATATGCACGCTTATCGTAATCACTTAACTCTTTTTTTAAATAGCCCTTATCAATGAGTTTCTGAATCACACTACCAATGGATGCTCTATCAGAAGAATAAATCTCAGCAATTTCAACTTGTGTCAACTCTCCATTATGTTTTAGGATACGAATCACTCCGCATTGTACTGTAGTAAGATTGTATTTTTCTAATTCCTGATTAATTGCCTTTTTGTAACTTTTCGAACATTGACTAAATAAATAGCCCATCACTTTTTGTCTTTCCATTATTAACTCCAATCTGTATTTACTTTGTTATTGCAAGAATGCATATTGTGTGTTGTTTGTGTATATGTGTGTGTAAGTACTATTGTATGTCCTGGGTATGTACTGCATAAAAGTACTGTGTATGTATCGTATGTAAGTACTGTGTAAACACTTTATGTAAGCACTTTATAGAAGTACTGTATAAAAGTGCTGTACAAAAATACTGTACAAGCACATACTGTACGTGTGCTTATTGTATGCGTACTTACTGTATGTATACATACTGTATGTACACATACTATATAGTAACTTGCAATTACTGTCAAGTAATTTTTGCAAGTTATATTAGTTTTCAAGTACATTCAATCTTATAAACCAATTCAATAATCAATATTGGTATCAGTTTATACTTGATACCTACCATACTTAGATTAATATAAATTGACTATATGGTTAATATTTTTGTTATTATGACCTTTGCTCACTCAGTTTTGATAACAATTTATCCAAATAAATTGATTTAAACTGCTTGCTTGCCATCCCCCTGCTTTATAGGGGGTAATTTAAGGATCATTCCAAGAACGGCTGCCATCGCACGATGATTGGCAAATGCCTGATTATCAAATACAAGATTTTGGAGGGTTCCTTTTTCAATAGCTTGTAGAACAAATCGGTGGGTACTATTCACGGGCGTTATAACTTGTATCTTTCTTCGCTCTAATTCAATGGCATTTTTGTGACAACTTCTTACACATATTCCACAACCAAGACATACCTCATGATCTACCTGTGCAACCTTCTTTTCCTCTTTGTTGTCCATTGAATTGACCATTGAAATTGCTAATACTGGACATACCTTTGCACATTTTCCACATCCGATACACTCTTTCGATATCTTAGGTATATAATTGGTAGTTGCTACCGGCTGCATAGGACTAAATTTCCTTGCCGCCTGCAAGGCTTCGCAACAACAACCGCAACAATTGCAAATAAATGCTGGGTCTTCTCGAACATTTTCACCAATTTGCACCAGATTTGCTGCATAAGAACGCTCTAAGACATCCATTGCCTCTTTCTTATCAATTAATCTCGCATGGTGTCCATGTTCTGCAAGAGAACGTGCAACATTTCCAAAGGTGAGGCAAACATCAAGTGGAGCATCTATCTCACAGGGGTGACCTGCATGTAGCATCTTATGTCTACAATAACAGGTTCCAAGACCGATGTGAGACGCTTCTTCAACAATATGACTTGCTCTCTCATAATCTAAAATATGAATTGTGTTATCACTTGTCAATACCGGCTCTAGCACATAAACTCGTCCAAGGTGAGTCTCTGTTGCGAAAAATAAATCCTTAACAAAATCTTCTTCCACATTCATATATTGATAATACAATTCACTTAAATATTTCTGGTCAATATCGCCTCTAGTACGCATCAATGCAAATTCAATAAATCCTGCCATTGGTGGTGGCATTACAAATTGGCGTACTCCATTATGAAATGAATCAACAAGTAACGCCTTCTGGCAAAGACGCTCTAAGTAAATCTCTGCTTTTCCTTCACTGGTATTCCAGATTTTCGCTGCTTTCTTTGCAGTAAACGGACGAATTGGCAACAGAGCAACCCATTTTGCTTCCCTTTCTGTATATAAAACTTGTAGGATTTTATATAAACTATCCGATGGCGGAGCTCCTTGTGTAAACCAATTGATTCTTTCTTCTAAATTCTTATAGGCATCTTTACTTGTAATATGTCCCATTAATTCACCTTTCTGTTGTTTGTTATGAATAGATATTTATTTATTTTAACAAATTAAATTTAAAATGAAAACAAGATTAATGCAATTATATGATATATCTTGCGTACTCCTTAAACTATACTCATTGAAAGCATCAAAGACCTATGCTATAATTGCTGAAGTCAAACTACAATGAGAGAGCTGGTATACAAATGAAAAAATTACAAACAAAATTTAACATTGAACAGGACTTTAATTTGTTTTTGCTTGCAGGGCTATTCTCCGGAATTGGAGCAGGCATCAATACATCAATATTCAACAATTACTTAAGTGATATATTCAAACTGTCAGAAGATTTGAGAGGTTTCCTAGAGGTACCTAGAGAAACGCCGGGCTTTTTTATTATGGTAATTCTGGCCGCTTTAAGTTTTCTTGGAGATGTGCGTATTGCAATGTTAGGTATGGCAGCCGCAGGGATAGGCATGCTTGGACTCGGAATTTTATCGCCAACCTTTGCCCTCATGATTATTTGGATGATGATGTACAGTCTTGGTACACATATGGTCATGCCCGTTACCCCATCGATTGGGATGTCACTGTCCCATCAGAAATCGTACGGAGCTAGACTAGGAACCGTTAGCGCCTTTGGCTTATCCGGAAGTATCATAGCTTATGTTTATATCTTTATAGGTTTTAACTATGTACATATGACTTATCAGACCGCATTTCTTACCGGCGCCGTATTCTATGTGTTTGCCGCATTTGCTGTGGGGATGATGAAAAAAGGCGAGCCACAAGTTCGAAAAATCAAATTTGTTTTTAGAAAACGCTATTCACTCTATTATGTACTTGCCGTGATTAGCGGTGCAAGAAATCAAATCTTCTTAACATTTGCACCGTGGGTACTGATAAAGGTATTTGACGTAAAGCCTCAGATGTTTGCTATCTTGGGTATCGTGGTTGCTATTATCAGTATAGGCACGAGAAAAATAATCGGTAAATTGATTGATCACCGTGGCGAGCGATTCGTCCTGACTTTAGAAGCCGTTCTGTTGTTTGCAATCTGTCTCGGATATGCATTCTCGGACAGAATTTTCTCCTCCACCGTCGCCGTGGTAATCATTGCAGGCTGTTATATCATCGATAACTCCATGTCTGCAGTTGAAATGGCTCGCTCAACCTATGTACGTAAGATTGCCGTTGATGTTGCCGATGTAACTCCTACGTTATCGACTGGCGTAAGCTTACAGCACATTGCTTCCATGCTCATTCCTATATTCGGAGGTCTCTTATGGATGAAACTAGGATATCAGGCTGTATTTATGTGTGCTGCGGTTATCGCTTTCCTCAACCTAGTTTTTTCACGCAGAATTAGAATCATCACATAGTCAAAGCAATTAATGTTTTGTAATTCTATAAAAGTATTCTCAAAGAGGATGTTGCAAAACTTAGTTTTGCAACATCCTCTTTCATCTTAATTTCCAAGCATTCTCAGGATCTTTAGAATATTCGTAAGAAAGATCATAATAACTTTCAATTACACTAAGCCTGTGGTCATAAATACTAAAAATAGCATTATAAATTTCTATTTTTATACCTTTCGCAACTGATAGTAGTTCTTGAGAAAAACCATATTTATCAATCATGCATATGGCGCACGTAACATTATTCAATTCAAATTCACTCTTCGAATTATGGTTTGGGATATTGAATTCATTATAAACTTTATGAAATTCCTCTTTCAAATCGTTTAAATTAGGTCTATTACCAAGATATTCCTCTATTTTCTTATTAATATACGGTTTTACAGAAGGTCTAGTTTGTATTATCAATTGATATTCATTCGGAGATACTGCTAATAATGGAGCAACGATATCTAAAAATGGTCTGCATCTTTCATCTATAAATCTTTCACCTTCTAAACCATTGTAATTATAAAATTTGCTACAGCATACAGCATACTCGATTACTTTCTTAAAAACTCGAATTTCTTCTATGAATTTACTTTCATCTAATGTAGTGCTATTCCCATTCGTTATATTTGCTTCAACAATCCCCTTTTTTTCGGTATAAGTTTCCAACATCTCTTGGTTTTTGGATATTAGCCTATTTATATAAAATTTCATTATGTATAAACAAATACCTAGTGATATAGTGCCCATAACAATAAGTGGAATTGGAAATCTTTTTATTGTTAAATACATAATGACGAAAGTAAGTATCAGCAATTCTTTATATGACTTTATTGTTCTTTGCAATTTCATAACCCCTTCATAATTATATGATTTTTATAAAACTGTAACCGTAAAGAAATCAAAAATAGACTACAATATATATAAGCATACTCTCTTGCATTAGGCAATATTATTTTATTCGCTCCAAGTATATTAAGCAACTAATCATTAAAAATCACTCTTCATCAAATTATGATTTATACCTTTGCCAATAATATTAATTATTGCTAATTTTCTACTAATTCGACAGATTTCATAGAACCTAACGACATGAGTCGTCATATAATATTACGTTATCAATGTAAATATATGTATGATTCAAGACAGCGGAGGTTTTTATGAAAGATATATTTAAATTTTGGGATGAAGAGGAACATAACAAAGATCTTGATCCAGATAAAAACTGCAAAATAAATGTATATAAATGCAAAATGAAAGTATACAACTTCAATGAAGAAAATGAATGTAAAAGAGACCACAACTGTTGCTGCAAATGTTTTGGACCTACTGGACCTACTGGGCCGACTGGGCCGACTGGTGATACTGGACCGACTGGCGACACAGGACCGACTGGTGACACAGGACCGACTGGTGATACTGGACCGACTGGCGACACAGGACCGACTGGTGACACAGGACTGACTGGCGACACCGGATCGACCGGTGACACGGGTTCTACTGGACCGACTGGGCCGACTGGTGCCACCGGGCCGACTGGCGATACGGGTCCTACTGGCGACACAGGACCGACTGGTGACACCGGATCTACTGGTGATACGGGGCCGACTGGCGACACCGGGTCAACTGGCGATACTGGGCCGACTGGTGACACTGGGTCTACTGGCGACACGGGGCCGACTGGTGATACTGGGCCGACTGGTGACACGGGCCCGACTGGTGATACTGGGCCGACTGGTGATACTGGGCCGACTGGCGATACGGGGCCGACTGGGGATACTGGGTCGACTGGGGATACTGGACCGACTGGGGATACTGGGCCGACTGGTGACACCGGCCCTACTGGCGATACGGGGCCGACTGGTGATACGGGTCCTACTGGCGACACGGGGCCTACTGGCGACACGGGGCCGACTGGCGACACGGGCCCGACTGGTGATACTGGGCCGACTGGCGATACGGGGCCGACTGGTGATACTGGGCCGACTGGGGATACTGGACCGACTGGTGACACGGGATCGACTGGCGACACCGGGCCGACTGGCGACACGGGCCCGACTGGTGATACTGGGCCTACTGGCGACACTGGATCGACTGGCGACACCGGACCGACCGGTGATACTGGGTCGACTGGCGACACGGGCCCGACTGGGGATACTGGGCCTACTGGCGATACGGGGCCGACTGGCGATACGGGGCCGACTGGCGATACGGGGCCGACTGGGGATACTGGACCGACTGGTGACACCGGACCGACCGGTGACACGGGTTCTACTGGACCGACCGGGCCGACTGGCGACACTGGCCCGACTGGCGACACCGGACCGACTGGTGACACCGGACCGACTGGTGATACTGGCCCAACTGGTGACACTGGGGCGACTGGTGATACTGGGCCGACTGGTGATACTGGCCCAACTGGTGACACTGGGCCGACTGGTGATACTGGGCCGACTGGTGATACTGGGCCGACTGGTGACACAGGGCCGACTGGTGACACCGGACCGACTGGTGACACCGGCCCGACTGGTGACACGGGTGCGACTGGTGAGACGGGCCCGACTGGTGACACGGGACCGACTGGCGACACAGGGCCGACTGGCGACACAGGCCCGACTGGCGACACCGGCCCGACTGGTGATACTGGACCTACCGGTGACACCGGGTCGACTGGCGATACTGGGCCGACTGGCGACACTGGCCCGACTGGTGACACCGGACCGACTGGTGATACTGGGCCGACTGGTGACACAGGACCGACCGGTGACACGGGTTCTACTGGACCGACCGGGCCGACTGGCGACACTGGTCCTACTGGCGACACCGGACCGACTGGTGACACGGGACCGACTGGTGATACGGGGCCGACTGGTGACACGGGTTCTACTGGACCGACCGGGCCGACTGGCGACACTGGTCCTACTGGCGACACCGGACCGACTGGTGACACGGGACCGACTGGTGATACGGGGCCGACTGGTGACACGGGTTCTACTGGACCGACCGGGCCGACTGGCGACACTGGTCCTACTGGCGACACCGGACCGACTGGTGACACGGGACCGACTGGTGATACGGGGCCGACTGGCGATACTGGGCCGACTGGCGACACCGGACCGACCGGTGACACGGGTTCTACTGGACCGACCGGGCCGACTGGTGACACGGGGCCGACTGGTGACACGGGGCCGACTGGCGATACTGGGCCGACTGGCGACACGGGACCGACCGGCGACACCGGCCCTACTGGTGACACGGGACCGACTGGAGATACCGGGCC
>Ga0302286_10000501_pt1 | contig 32257 bp, 33 predicted proteins | sample III_Fen_E2_3_FD_198765 | JGI IMG/M metagenome (GOLD analysis project Ga0302286, IMG submission 198765) | Peat permafrost microbial communities from Stordalen Mire near Abisko, Sweden - III_Fen_E2_3 | ecosystem: Environmental > Terrestrial > Soil > Wetlands > Permafrost | place: Sweden: Abisko...
TAATCAAAGCCCAAAATAAACCCGTAAAGAATTCGGATTTAAAAGAGGCAGTCAAAAAAGACTCAATAAACTCGAATGAAAACGATAAAGTTTTCACTGAATATGAAACAATGCCTCAATTTCCGGGAGGGGATCAAGCACTCCTTGATTTTGTATATAAAAATTTAAAATATCCCGAATCGGCAATTAAAGAAAAAAAGGAAGGAAAAGTTATACTCCGTTTTGTGGTAACAAAAACAGGAGAAATTGAGAAGATACAAGTTGCTAGGTCATTGCAAGTCGATTGCGACAACGAAGCCATCAGAGTGGTTAAGATGTTGCCTAAGTTTAGACCTGGTAAATACTCCGGCAAACCTGTAGATATTTCGTACATCCTTCCTGTAACCTTTAAATTACCAACAATTGATCATACAGATGTGATATTAAATCAGAAATTTGAACCGGATCATATTTTTGATGTGGTGGAACAAATGCCCGAATTTCCAGGGGGTATTTCGGCTTTATTGAATTTCATTGATAAAAACATTACCAAGCCTCCTTTAGCTGGTGGCTTAAATTATAAGGTCTTTTGTCGTATGGTCATAGAGAAAGATGGAAGTGTAAGCAATATCACTGTGATTAAATCAGTCGATTCAGGATGTGATAAGGAAGCAGTAAGGGTACTCAAATTATTGCCTAAGTTCATTCCTGCCAAATACAATGGACAGAATGTTAGGGCTTACTACATTATTCCGGTTTCGTTTGAAAATAAGTAAAAAAAATATTAATGGATAAACATATTCACAGACTGATAAACACATAATACCTACAAAAAAATGAAACACACCATTCTCTGCACCCTTCTGTTTTGCCTGAGCGCATTCAGTTCGTATTCACAAGTTTTCAAGAATTCCGACCTAACGGTTTCGGTACTCGGCGATAAAAGCTGGGTGATTGAAACTAGCGACCACACCACCATGTATCTGATTGAAGGCACCAAAAGAGCCTTGCTTATCGACACCGGCACGCGTTGCGATTCGCTCGACCGGATTATCGGGCGCCTCACTTCTAAGCCTTACGATGTGGTAATCACCCACGGTCATGGCGACCACGCGGGGAATATCCGCTACTTCAAATCCATCTACATGCATGCCGACGACAAAGGTTTTATCTACAACTATACGGGTAAAATTAATTACGTGAAGGACGGTGATGTGTTTGATTTGGGCAATAAGAAAATTGAAGTAAAACACATGCCGGCTCACACGCCGGGCTCCATCGTGTTGGTGGATTGGGCAGCCAAATGCTGCTACACGGGCGATGCTTTCGGGTCTAACGAAGTGTGGCTGCAACTAAGCCCCTTTGCCCCCATGCAAACCTATGTCAATTCATGCCTGAAAATGGAAGCCTTGATGGACAAGGGCATCCCCGACCTGTATTGCGGACATTATTACTACGTGAAAGGCGCATTTCACAAGGATTATATCGAAACCATGAAGAAACTTGCCACCGATATTGCGACAGGAAAAGTAGAGGAATCGAAACCCTACACCAAAAACAATTATCCGAAAGCGCGTATCCTCTCGTCGGGCAACACGGCTATTGTTTACGATCCGGCACATATAAAGTAAATGGGGAAGCGGTAAATCAGCATTATTCATAGGACGACTTGAAGTCATTCTACGAATATCAAAACAAATTCAAAGCGCAAATTGACAAGCTCAATTCGCGCTTTACTATTAACCAACAGTCTGGTTGTTCCAAAATCGTAAAGTCCTAACTTACAATTATGAATTATACATTATGAATTATGCATTAGTTTTTGTACTTTTGCACGAATTTGTATATAATAAAAATTATGAGTTTAGAACTTAGTGAACAAGAACAATTCAGACGCCAAAGTCTGGATGAATTACGAAATTTAGGCATTGACCCCTACCCTGCCGCCCTGTATCCAACCGACGCATTTTCAACCGATATAAAAACTGATTTCAAAGACGAAGAAAGCGGAAAACCCGTTTGTGTAGCCGGACGTATCATGAGTCGTCGTATTATGGGAAAGGCTTCATTTATAGAACTTCAGGACTCAAAAGGACGTATCCAGGTGTATGTTAGTCGCGACGACATCAGCACCGAAGCACAACCCGAAATGTATAATTCCGTATTCAAAAAACTATTGGATATTGGTGACTTTATCGGCATCAAAGGTTTTGTTTTTCGCACGCAAATGGGCGAAATCAGTGTTCATGCACAAGAACTGACCGTGCTCAGCAAATCGCTTCGTCCGCTACCTATCGTAAAATACAAGGACGGCGTGGCTTTCGATGCATTCGAAGACCCCGAACAACGCTACCGTCAACGCTACGTGGACCTTGTGGTAAACGAAGGCGTAAAAGATATTTTCCTCAAACGAACCAAAGTATATCAATCCATGCGCGATTATTTCAACGCCGAAGGATATATCGAGGTGGAGACTCCTATTCTGCAATCCATTCCCGGGGGTGCCTCGGCCCGTCCATTTACTACCCATCACAATGCGTTGGATATGCCGCTTTACCTGCGCGTTGCCGACGAGTTGTATTTGAAACGCTTAATCGTAGGTGGTTTTGAAGGCGTGTACGAATTCTCCAAAAACTTCCGCAACGAAGGGATGGACCGCACACACAACCCCGAATTTACCGCTATGGAAATATATGTAGCCTACAAAGACTACAACTGGATGATGACTTTCACCGAAAACATGATTGCGAAAATCTGTAGCGACGTGAACGGAACCGACGAAATTAAAGTGGGCGATAATGTGATCAGCTTCAAAACACCGTTCAAACGTATCAGCATGATCGATTCTATCAAGGAATTTACCGGCATCGATATCAATGGTATGGACGACGTACAACTGCGCGAAGTGTGCAAACAATTGCACATTGAAGCCGACGAAACCATGGGTAAGGGCAAACTGATTGACGAAATTTTCGGCGAAAAATGCGAAGGAAACTACATACAGCCAACTTTCATAACCGATTATCCACGCGAAATGTCGCCACTTTGCAAGCGTCACCGCGATAATCCGGAACTGACAGAACGTTTTGAATTAATGGTGAATGGAAAAGAATTAGCCAATGCTTATTCGGAACTCAACGACCCGATTGACCAACTCGGCCGCTTTCAGGAGCAACTGAAACTAAGCGAAAAAGGCGACGACGAAGCCATGTTTATCGATATGGATTTTGTACGCTCGTTGGAATACGGTATGCCTCCAACCTCCGGAATGGGAATTGGTATGGATCGTCTAGTGATGTTGATGACCGGTCAGGTAGCTATTCAGGAAGTACTTTTCTTCCCACAAATGAAACCCGAAAAAGCAGCTAAAAAAGATGGTCCCGAAAAATTCGTTGCGCTGGGCATTCCTGAAGAATGGTTGCCTGTGGTTCAAAAAGCCGGCATCGTGATGGTAGCCGATCTGAAAGACTTGAATCCAAATAAATTCCATCAAGATATTTGCGGATTGAACAAAAAACACAAACTGGAGCTGACAAACCCTTCGAAAGAGGAGGTGGCAGTGTGGATTTTAAACAGTTCAAAATAATAAAATCGAGTCAACATGAAACTTAACAATAGAAGATATTGCATCTTTATTATAAGTTTCTTGTTAATTACACCAAACATCTTTGCAAGATATCAATCTTTTTGGTGGAATACTAACTCTGGTGGTGTTCAAGGTAATATTCCAAACTGGATTGGATATGCAATTGCAGGAATTATACTAATTAATGCTGTTACTACTATTGTTATATGGAAGTCATATTTTTCAGAAAGGGTACTAAAAAAAAGCTCCAAAGAAGATAAAATATGGGATGTCAATTTACTGAAATCTAATGCTCGAGAATCATTTATAAAACTAAACAAAGCAATAGAAAATAAGGATTTAGTTATTTTGCAGGAAATACTAACCAAAAATTACTTTATAGAGAAAAAGGATCAGATAGACGAACTAATTAAAAACAGTGAGAGAATTATTTATAAAAGTACGGATATAAGAGTTCTTGAAATTATTGGTTGTGAAGATTACAAAGACAACACATATGACATGTACATTGCTTTTATTGAGGGTTATCTTTTGAAATATAAAGTATCTGAATTATCCGGTGAGATAATTTCAAATAAAGAAAGATTATCATCTGAATTCTCAAAAACATTGCATTTTATTAGAGACAAAAATAAATGGAAATTAAATTCCATTGATGAAAAAGTCAACATATTAGATATTTACAAAACGAAGAATTTCAAGGAAAAATAGCTAAAAGTTATTCTCCAAAAGAAATAAAAGTAGACAAACACTAATTTAGTCCCCCTTTAGAAGTGTATATCCTTCATAATATTATTTGGTAATTCATTGTATTTTTGTATCTTTGTACTTATTAATCAACGCCTAGCAAGCACTCGTATTTGATAATTTTTTCCTAAGTATTATCAAATGTGTAATGTTTGTGTAACGTAAAGTGTAACGTAAGTATGAAATACATTTCAATTATCCTTTACAAAAGCACCCTTTTAAAGAGTGGTGAACACCCGATTGTTTTGAGAATTACAAAAGACCGGGTTCGAAAATTCATCAGTTTAAACCTCTCTGCTATTCCCGACCAGTGGAACGATGAGTTTTCTCAATTCAAGAAAGACAAACGGATCAATCCGGATTACGAGAAAAGCAATGCATTCATCAGCGGCCAGTTTTTAAAAGCCAAAGATGTCATTGACGAATTCGACCGCAACAAAATCGATTGGACCTTAAACCAGTTCGAGGAAGCATTCCATCATCGTGCAAAGAAGGGCAAAGTTAAGCCTTTTTTTGAAAACCACATACAAGTATTGAAAAATACCGGTCATATTGGTAATGGCAAGAATTATGAACGTGCGTTATCAATTCTCGAAATCTTTGATAAAAAGTTCGATAAAAGAATGTTCTCTGAAATTGACATCAAGTATGTCCGGGATTTTGACGCTTTTCTGCAAACCCCACGTGAATCAGTTTTTAAATGGAAAAATGGAACAACACGGATAGTACAGCGCAATGGTTGTTGTGGTAATACTCGCAAAGGTTATATGAAACAATTGCGGTCAATTCTCAATCTGGCCATAGAAGCCAAAGAAGCAAGCCGATCTACTTATCCATTCGGAAAAGGAGGGTTTGAAGTCGCCAAGTTGGAAGAAGAAACAGAAAAAAGATACTTGCCCTCTAACTATCTTCAAAAGATCAAATCAGCTACCGAGTTATCAGAGAACTTGCAATTTGCCCGACTAGTGTTTCTGTTTTCCTATTATTGCTATGGGATGAGTTTTGTGGATATAGCACACTTAACTCCCGATAATATCAAAAGGCTTGAGAATGGTCAATATATCGTTTATAAGCGACAGAAGACTCAATACAGCAAAAAGTCAAAGTCCATCAGCATAAAACTCACAGATGAACTTCAGGCAATCATTAAGGAGCTTTGCAGCATTCAAGCTCCAGTTGAAAACTATCTTTTGCCAATCGTATCACGAAAGGGATATACCGGAGAGACATTATACAAACACATTCACAATAGATTAAGTATAATAAATAACGACCTTGACGAAATGGCTAAGAAACTTGGTATCGGTGACATAAATCTAACTTCATATGTAAGCCGTCACACTATGGCCATGACCTTGCAAAACAATGGTGTGAAGCGTGAGTTGATTTCTCAGTTTTTAGATCACAAAGACATGAAAACAACTAACATATATCTTGATAGCTTTGCAAATTCTGAAATTGATGAAGCAGCTAAGATTTTGTAATAAAATTGTATTATTATTGTAATAAACGCACAATTTTCTCGTTAATATATTAAAAACGACATGATTAATCATGTCGTTTTTTTTGACACCTATAAATGCTATATCAAGTCACAAACTATAGAACTTTTCTATATGATTGCCAGGACTATTACTGAATTATATTTAAGACATTTCAATCAGCTTCATGGTGCTTTATGTTTCTGTTGGCAAACAGCATTTTGTTATACAACTAAACAACTGGATATAAATAAATTAAAAGAACAGATTCGTTCTCATGGTATTTACAATCACGAAAATGCGATAAAAATTGAAGAACCTTTCATTGTCAAAGAAAAGCCACTTTTTAAAACACTCACCTGGGTTAATGATTATACAGTTGAAGAAAATAGCGATAATTTTCACTGTAAATATATTGAACTCTACAAACAGGCACTTAAAGAAGTGGAGGACAATTTACTTGATATGAATGAAAAATCCAAACAAATCGCCTATGCAAATTTGATTTTGCGTGATTTTAACAAAAGCTATCATCACAATCAAACGATAAATGATTCGGAGCAGAATAATAAATGCAAAGAGTTTTTTGAATTTGTTTTAAACCGACAATTCATTTCTGAAAATGATAGTATGAGTGTTAACAATGATCAAAGTACGGCATTACCAAATTACGACCTTTCAGCTCGACTAATCAATCATTTTCATTTTATCGACAAATTAATTGAGTTGTTTGACTGTTTTGATATTTGTCTTATTACGTTGGCTGAAAAATCAAATTGCAACTTATACACATTCAGAGATCATAAACATGAATTGGTTGAGAGTCCGGATTTAATGATAAACGCTTTGCCTAAGTTCAACTCTCCATTATCCGATGACTGTCTGATTAAGATCATGCATTACCTGACAAATAAAAAATTGCTCGAAAACACAAACACAGATAGTTGGCTGTTTTGGTTTAACCGAAAGTCTCTAAAAATTCCTGAACCTTTGAGGTGGAAAGGCACATCCTCCATGCTATCAAATGTCATTCAACATTTATGCGGTGCAAGCTGTTCGAATACGATTAAAACAGCTTTTGGTACAAAAGAATATGCTAAACCAACGCGTAAAGAATACGAATCCGGTCGAACCTATAAAGAAATAGAACAAATTATTACTGTTTCAAAGCAAAAAAAATGACAAAATTATCGACCTTAACCCCGACCTTCTGAAAGTCTCATTTTGAGGCTTTTTCATTAAAACCCCGACCCACCCCGACCTGTAAAGGGTCGAACCCCGACCATAAAATTCTCTTGATTTCATAGTATCGGCTTATATTTTTGATGATAAATTTGCATTCAGGAAAGCAATAGACTGCGCAGCTATTGACTTCCAAAAAATCAAAAAATAAGCACAATTATGGAAACGAAATTCCAACCAACAAACGAAACTCCTTTAGCAGCCCTAACCATTGGCCAGTTCAAAGATTTAATGGGAGAAATGGTAAAACCGCAACTGATAGTACAAACAAATCAGAATTCTTTCCCGGACACATTCGGAAAAAAGGAATGCAGTCAACTAACTGGTTACGCTGTGAACACAATCAATAAAATGATCTGTGAGAAAGCAATTCCATTTTACAAGAGAAATGCCAAAGTTCTTTTCCGAAAAGTTGAGATTGAAAACTGGCTATTGGCCAACCGAATCCAAACCGTTGAAGAATATGTTGAGGAAAAAGAAAATCAACTTTCTAACGGGAGGACCTCAAAATGAACTTCAAGGAACATTTTGAGAAATTCGAAGCCGATCTCCGAAAGAAAATGCTCGATGATGAAACCATCATTGAGTCATTGAAGGAAGTCTGTCAAAATCACCAGGAACTAAACAAGCGATTAGACAATCTTATTGCCGGACTAAGCAAGACCCGAAAAATGCCTGCCGATCCATTCTTTTCAAACGAAGAATTTATGGATTTAATGAGTATTAGTGTTCGCACAGCTCAACTTTGGAGAGACCAGGGATTGATTGGTTATTCCAAACTAAGTGGGAAAATCTATTACAAGATGTCCGACATTCAGAAGTTATTGGACGACAGCTATCATAAATCAATGAAAAAGCCATGATAGACAAAAAAGATGCCCCTTCGAACGTTACAGGATCCGAAGAGGCAAATAATCAAAAGCAAAACAAAAATACCAATTTCATTCAAAAGCTCAAAGACGAAATTCATACTAAAACAATGAATTTGAATGAAAATGATACACTTTTAGGCAATAACACCGGACTTTTTACAACCCTGCCGGCAAATACCTGGATTGAACAAGCTAAAAAACGCCCTATCCCCAAAATGCTTTTCAGTGAGTTTTGGTATGAAAGTGAAGTTTGTATTCTCTTTTCCGATACAAACTTGGGAAAATCTATTTTAGCCGTTCAAATTGCAAATAGCATCTCACAGGGAAAACCAATTCCGGGCTTTAAACTCGAAGCCATAAAACAACCGGTTTTATATTTTGATTTTGAGTTGACCGAAAAACAATTTCAAAACAGATATTCGCTGGATTATGAAATTGCCTATCAATTCGATAATGATTTGTTGCGGGTAGAAATTAATCCCGACAGTGACATTCCGGAAAATCTGACTTTTGAAAAGTATCTGTCCTATTCACTTGAAAAGTTGATTATTGAACGTGATTCAAAGATTCTGGTAATCGACAATCTAACTTATTTAAGAACCGAGACAGAAAAGGCCAAAGATGCATTGCCGCTAATGAAAGAGCTAAAAGCATTGAAAAACAAATACAAATTATCAATACTTATTTTGGCTCACACACCCAAAAGAGACTTATCCAAACCAATTACCCGAAACGATTTACAAGGCAGCAAAATGCTGATCAATTTCTGTGACAGCAGTTTTTCCATTGGCGAAAGTTCCACCGACAAAGGAGTTCGTTATATCAAAATGATTAAGGCCAGAAATACGGAGATAGTATATGATGCCGAAAATGTTTGTGTTTGCAACATAAGTAAACCTTATAACTTTCTCCAGTTTGAATTTCTTCATTTTGGTCTTGAGAAAGATCATTTAAAAGCAGTCTCAGAAAAGGAAAAAGAAGAACTTGAAACCAAAATTGCAGAACTGATCGAGTCCGACCCTACAATTACAGACTATGCCATTGCCAAACAACTTTGCAAGAACGAAGCCAATTTCAACAGCTTCAAAGTCAAAGTAAATCGTATCCATAAAAAGCTATTTCCCAAATAAAATAGTAACAGATGGTAACACTAGTAACATGTGTTACTAATGTTACTAATGTTACTAGTGTTACTAATGTTTCTAATGTTACTAGTGTTACCAATCAACTGTAAACTATCAACTCAGAACTTTCTTTTTTAAAGATTATTGGGTCTATAAACTATTCACTATAAACTATATACTATGTACTGTCTCCAACCATACAAAGGCAAAGACACCCGCCACACCTGTCCTTCATGTGGCCAAAAACAAAGCTTCACGCTTTATTTAGATAGTAACACCAACAATCCAATTCACCGAACCGTTGGCAAATGTAACCGTGAATCCAAATGCGGTTACCATTACACCCCAAAACAATATTTTATGGATAATCCTCTTTCTCCCTCTCCTTTGGAGAGGGTTGGGGTGAGGTCTCTTACTCCTCCCCTTGTGGGAGGTCGGGTGGGGTCGCATGCCTCGTCTGAAATATCAAATCAAATTATCAAGAAAATCACCCCGCAGCAACCACCCGGAACAATCCCTTTTTCTTTCATAGAAAAATCCGCCTCCTACCGCAGCAACTTTGTTCGCTTTCTTTGCGAAATCCTAACCGACGAGCAAATACATTCAATCGGAGAAAACTATGCTTTAGGAGCAACCAAATCAAAAGAAGTGATCTTTTGGCAAATCGACATTGAAGGCAAAGTCCGTACAGGAAAAATCATGCAATACAACCCCGAAACTGGACGCAGACTAAAACACGAAAGCGGAGCAATCGACTGGGTCCACAACAAACTCAAAAAATCCGGAACATTACCTGAAGAATATAATTTGCAGCAATGTTTCTTTGGTGAACACCTTTTGAAACTCTATCGGGAGAAAACTGTTGCAATTGTTGAGAGTGAAAAATCAGCACTTATTGCCAGTGCAATAATGCCCGATTTAATTTGGTTGGCAGCCGGAAACCTCAACGGATTATCCATTGATAAATGTCAGGTATTGAAAGGACGAGATGTTATCTTATTTCCCGATTTAGGAGCTTTTGAAAAATGGAGCGAAAAAGCCAAAATGCTAAACTCTCTTTCCCCCTCTCCACATGGAGAGGGGTCAGGGGTGAGGTGTTCAATTTCAACACTTTTGGAGAATATTGCCACTCCCGAAGCAAAAGCCAACGGTTTCGATATTGCTGATTACTTGATTGAGGAATTAAAATCCACCCTCTCCTTTTCAAGGAGAGGGGCCGGGGGTGAGGTTTCACCAATTCGAACTCGTTTCACTTCTATACTGGACAAAATGATTGAAACAAATCCTGCCTTACTAATCTTGATCAACAAACTTCAATTAGAAGAAGTATAACCTCAAAATTAAATCCGTATGACACCAGAAGAAAGATACCAGGCGAAACTGCACAAAAAACAGTTAGATGAAAAATACCTTGAAAAACAACTTCTCAAAATTTCCGAAAACAAATCGGAAATTCTTCTTAAAATTAGAAAACTTAAACGAAAATATAAATCGTCAAATACATTAATTCAGACCAATAATCTTATCAAATTGCTAAAAATAAACCAACGTACACTTCGTTTGTTGCGGGATGAAGAATACATTAAACATTCAGAATTATTCGGTATATCTATTTACGTTTTATCTGATATTTACAATTTTCTAAGAGAAAACAATAAATATCAAAAAAGAAAATTGCGTTAAATAGCTCTTTATTTTATACTTTTAGTAGCGATGTTAAAGTAAATATGTATTTTTGTATTCAGTCTCAATTTAATACTCAAAAATTGACCTCTTTCAAATACAAAGCCATTGAATAAAAACTCAAAAGTCCAATCATCAGAACGCTATAATGAACACATTAAATAATAAAACATTCAATTTCTACTGTGATGAAAGCTGTCACCTCGAAAATGATCACTATCCATTCATGCTCATTTCCTATGTAAGTTCTTCTTACAATCAGGTCAAACTTCATAGCCAAAATATCAGAGCGTTGAAAATGAAACATTTTTTTAAAGGCGAAATGAAATGGAGTGCTCTGTCAAAATCACAATATCCTTTTTACAAAGAACTTATCGAGTATTTCTTTGCCACCGATTTACAATTTAGAGCAATTGTAATAGATAAATCGCAACTTAAACACGAAGCGTTTAATCAAAGTCATGATGATTTCTATGATAAAATGTATTTTCAGTTGTTGAACAAAAAAATATTCCCCGAAAACAATTACAATATCTACATGGATATAAAAGACACGCACAGCTTTGAAAAAGCTGCCAGTCTGAAAACCTACTTAAATCGCAACTTTGTTTCGGTCAGAACACTACAGATAATTCGCTCATACGAAAGCGAACTAATGCAACTTACCGATGTAATAATGGGTGCCATTGCATATCATTTGCGTAACGAAAAAAAGGTGATAGCCAAGAACAAGATTATTGATAAAATTCAGGTTCACTGTACACTTCCCATAACGCAAAGTACACCCCGTTCGACCGAAAAATTTAATCTGTTTTACATTGATTTAAAGTAGCTATCTATGGATTTTAATATTTTAAAAGTATATCCTCAATTATTGGATTTGGCATATTTGACAGTCAGTCAAAGAAATATTTCATTGAAAACTATTTTTAGTAGAGATATTGAAGATAATCCAAACTTTAATTTTCGGACAAAATGTATCAGGCCAATTAAAAAAGAAGGACAAGTTCCTATGGAAACCCTTTTACACCACTTAACCACAAGAGAAGATAAAGACGAAAAAGGTAAAAAGACAGGTTCGCGTAGCTTTGAAATGGCAAGGTCACAAAGATTACATTGGGTGAAACACCATCTTGAAGAAAAGAAAACCGATAACATGGATGTATTCAGCTACAAAGACCGTGTGGATGGAAAAAACGTAATAAGAACGTACATTTATGATATGGAGCAAGAATATGTTATAATACTTGAACCACAAAGAAGCGGGTTGGATTATTATTTACTTACTGCATACCATTTAAACGAACCGGGCGGTAAAAATCAAATCGAAAATAAGCAAAAGAAGAAACTACCGGAAATCTATTAAAAACGCAAGACTCGGTAACAATCTTGTGTTATCGAGTCTCGAAGCTCCTTTCTCCTAATATGGTAGAATGAGTGTACAAAGATAAGTCTTTAAATTCAAACAACAATTACTTTGCAACAATTATTTTTTAATTGACTTATAATTAGTATCTTAATTTCATAATATAACGCATTAGAATGCATTTTGTTTTAAACATGGATGAAAGATTGTTTTTGGCAGTTGTTTATACAAAATTACCTGTTAAATCAAAAGGGAATCTGGGGATTAAGAGGAAAAAGGTGATACTCAAAATATCCAGTTTCCCCAATATCCCCATTCAGCCTCAACAACTAAACATAAAATCACAAATACTTAGAGCCCAAACTTGCACATCTGTCATTTTTCATTAAAAGTAATTTTTGATTGATTTTATTTATTGAATGAGAGTTAGGGTTTGACGAATAAAATGTCTTAGATAAAATAAGATTCTTTCTATGCGTATTAATTGTATTATGTAAAACAATACGTATTTGACAAAACTCAAACTATTCGAATATGGAGTTCAACAGTATTATAAAATTTCAAGTTTAATTGTATCTTTGTGTTTCAATTTATTAGAAAACAACATTCCAATTGAGTTATGAATACAACTACAAATATTGATGCTTTATCGGTGTTTATTTTTCTGGGTGTTTTTTTGGGATTGATGCTTTCGTTTTTCTATATTTTTAAACCTTCTGCCAATAGTAAAGCAAACAGGTATCAGGGATTAATGTTGTTGTCCCTTTCGCTTTGTTTTATGGAATTGCTGCTTAACCGTACCGGTTATATTGTAAAAGTTCTTCCCTTAACCTTTTCCACCGCTTCATTGAATTTTCTTATTGGTCCGTTTCTTTATTTGTATGTGAAGAAAAGTATCGATCAGTCATCCTCACAGAAAGAATGGGTTCATTTTATCTTTCCTGTCCTTTACCTGCTTTATTTAAGTTTCGATTTAATTCAGTCCAACGACTTTAAATACAATTGCTATGTAATCAGTACGCATCCTGGCTGGCAATTACTCAACGTAAATTTAGACGTTTCAAATGATCCTCTAAGAATTAATCAATATCTTGATTTGCTTTTGTCGGTTCAGATACTATTTTATGTTTCAGTTTCATTCGGAAGACTTGTGAAGAAAGCAAGCGAGTCGGGAAAAACGATTTTCAGCACGAAAGATGTTGATATCAAGTCACTAAGAAATGCTATTTTCCACATCTCAATAATGATTTTGATTTTTATAGTAGTCAAGCTAACTCTTCATGGCAATGCAGGTAATTATTTTATAGGAATTTATGTGGCCATATTCAATATTATAACCATTTTCAGAGTTATGTATGATTCTACCTATTTTGATCAGTCGGCATTTTTTTTGGATATTTCCATTGGCAAATACAGCAAATCATCTTTAACCGAGGTCGACAAAACGAGAATATTGGAAAATATCACTTTAGAATTCGCAAGCAAAGATTATTTTTCAAATAATCTGGCTTCATTATCAGACCTGGCTAAGAAAATTGGTGAGAGCCCGCATCATGTTTCGCAGGTAATCAATGAGAAACTCAATCAAAGTTTTTTTGAATTACTGGCATCCTACAGGATAGAAGAAGCAAAAAGGATTTTAGGTGATAAAACTAAGAATAATCTGACAGTAGAAGAAGTGTCAGAAACAGTTGGTTATAATTCGAAAGCTGCCTTTAATAATGCATTTAAACGCCTTACCGATAAAACTCCATCCGAATACCGTAAAAATGGGAATTGAACTTTGTCAGTCAGGTTTTTACAATATTACAATATTACAATTTAAATTTATTTATACCTTTGTATTACTGTTTAATAGAATTTTTCTAGTTGATTTATGAATACAACAACTCATATCGATTTTTTATCTGTATTTATTTTTATTGGAGTCTTTCAGGGAATTATCCTATCGTATTTTTTTATCAAAAAATCAAGCTTAAGTATTAAAGCAAATAAATATCAGGGACTTTTGATACTATCACTTTCTTTGATTCTTTTGGAGCAATTTCTTAATCTGACCGGTTATATTGTCAAAGTATTGCCGATTACAAATTATTCCGAACCACTAAATTTTACGCTTGGTCCGTTAATATATTTATTTGTAAAAGAACGGATTAATTTGTCGGAAGGCAAAAATAGATATTGGCTTCATTTCCTTATATTTTTCCTGTATCTTGGGTATATGAGTTTGGATTTTATGCAATCCAGTGATTTTAAATACAATTCGTACGTAAATAGTTTCCATCCCGATTGGCCACTCATTAAGGCACCGGTGATTTGGTCGAATGATCCACTCGGAATAAAAAGTTACGTAAATCTTGCAACAGGCATTCAATTAATTGTTTATATTTTACTTGCGTCGTTACAGGTATTGAAAAAAGTGAAACAGACAGGTAAAAACATTCTAAACATTAATGATGAAATTTTAGTTTCGTCAAGGAATATGATTTCTCGTTTTATCATTGTGGTGCTGATGTTTGTTCTTGTAAAGCTCTTTTTTAAAGGAGATACAGGTGATTATCTGATAGGCTTTTATGTTTCATTCTCAATTTTATTGACTTCATTCCGGGTTATGAATGATTCAGCTTATTTTGATCAGCCATCATTTTTTATGGATATTTCCATAAGTAAATACAGTAAATCGTCTTTAAATGAAGTCGATAAAATGAGAATTCTAACTAATATTACGTTGGAATTTTCAAACAAACATTATTTTTCAAATAATCTGGCGTCATTATCCGATCTGGCAAAGAAAATTGGAGAGAGCCCGCATCATGTTTCGCAAGTAATAAATGAAAAGCTTAATCAAAGTTTCTTTGAGTTATTGGCTTCGTACAGGATAGAAGAAGCAAAACGGATTTTGGCGGACAAAAAAAAGAGTAATCTTACAGTAGAAGAAGTATCTGAGCAGGTTGGATACAATTCGAAAGCTGCCTTTAATAATGCATTTAAACGACTTACCGATAAAACTCCTTCCGAATATCGAAAAACGGTAAATAACATATAATCAATTAAATAGATTAGTAAATTTATACATGCCTATAAGGATATACACCATCCTTATAGGCATGTTCTTTATACCCATGTGTCTCCCAGTAATTTTGTATCTGAAAAAAACAATCGGTTTTTAGCTCAGAAAAAACAAAATTAAACAATACTTTAAAATTAAACAAAATGAGACACTTTCAATTTAAAAAATCAAGTCAGTCATTATTTATGACCAGCATTTTATTTTTCTCAATTCAGCTACATGCTTCCAACAAAATTATTGGTCGTGTTAGCGATACTAAAAAGCAACCTATTGAATTTGCAACAGTAACTTTACTAAATGCTGAGACAAAAAAGCTAATTAAAGGGGATGTTTGTAACGAAAAAGGGGAATTCCTAATTGATGATTTAGCCAAAGGTATTTATACAATCTCAGTAAGTATGGTTGGCTATATCAAAAACGAAACAGAAACAGTAGTTGTAGATGCAACAAAAGATCGCACCATTGAAAAAGACATTGTTCTTAATGAAGCAGTTCATCAATTAAGTAACGTTGAAGTGGTCTCTAAAAAGAAGTTTATTGAACAAACAGTAGATAAAGTGGTGGTGAATCCTGATGCTTCAATTACTTCTGCTTCAGAAAATGTGTACGAAATAATGAAAAAACTTCCTGGTGTAACTGTCGATAATAATGATAACATCATTCTAAAAGGCAAACAAGGAGTTAATGTTATGATTGATGACAAACCAACCTATCTTTCGAGTACCGAACTGGCTACAATGCTAAAAGGCATGCAGGGAAATAATGTAAAGCAGATTGAAATAATTGAAAACCCATCAGCACGGTATGATGCTGAAGGAAATTCGGGGATAATAAATATTAAAACCAAACATAATAAAGCTCCGGGGTTTAACGGAAGTATGAACGCCGGTTTGAATTTGGCAAGCAAACTGGGTGGATATGGAGGTTTGGATATCAATTTGAACTTGGGCAAACTGAATGTATATGGCAATTATTCGTATAACAATTGGAGTGGTTGGAACGCTTTAGACGCAAATCGTCGGTTTACGAGCGAACCTTTTTTAGGAGCAACTCAATCTATATACAATAAGTCTGATTATCATGGCAATGGTCATAATTACAAAGTTGGTGCTGATTATTATTTAAATAAAAATCAGGCACTTAGTTTTATGTATCGTGGAAATTCAGGTTTTAATAATAATACTGATTTTGGCATTACTTCTTTCAAAAATACAAATATGGCAATAGATTCATCTTTGCAATCAAATACGAATAGAAGCCATAACTGGAATAATAACACATTCAATCTCAATTATAAATGGGATATTGATTCGTTGGGTCAATCATTTACGGTGGATGCCGACTATGCCAATTTTGATTTTTTTTCAGGGAGTAATCAGGTTAGTGCTAATTTTGATCGAAACGGAAACAATGTCAATAGGAATATTGATTTAACAAGTTCCCAAAACGGAAACATCCGCATTATAACTGCAAAAGCCGATTATGTTCGTCCAATTGGAAAGCTTTTTAACTTCGAAACGGGTATTAAAACCAGTTTTGTTACTACCGACAACATTGCATCTATGATAGGTTACATTACTCAAAACGATCATTTTGTATATAACGAAAATATTCAGGCTGCTTATGTAAACGGGCTTTTAAAACTTAAAATGACTTCCGTTCAATTAGGATTGAGACTTGAAAATACAGTTTCTTCGGGCAAATCGATTACTACAAATACGGTGGATAATAATTCGTATCTGAAATTATTCCCATCACTATTTGTACAACAAAAGCTGGATGCCGACAATATGATCAACTTCCGTTACAGTTATCGAATTGGACGTCCGAGCTATTCTTCATTGAATCCATTTGTTTGGATGGTTGATCCTTATACTTACAAACTGGGAAATCCGCTGCTAAAACCGCAATTTACACATTCTGTAGGTTTAACTCATAGTTTTAAAGGTGTATTTAACACAAGCATAGGTTACAACTTTACCAAGGATTTGTTTACAGAAGTATTACATCAAAATGATGGTACTAAAGCTGTATATCAAACAAATGAAAATTTAAGTAATTCAATTGATTGGAACGCATCTGAAACATTCCAGCTTGAACCTACAAAATGGTGGAGTGTGAATGGAACTCTGACAGGAATGTATAAAGTGGTAAATGCCAATCTTGGGGGCGAAGTTCAATTTACAAACTGGAGTTATTCCGGCAATATGAATAATACTTTTACAATTAATAAGCAAATTGGACTGGAATTGAATGGATATTATAATTCCAAACAGCTAAATGGAAATTTTATTCATAGCCCGCGTTATAGTGTTGATTTTGGAATTCAAGGAAAGATTGCAAAGAATAAAGTTATTGTAAAAGCTTCATTGAATGATATTTTTAATACAAACCATTCAAGTGGTTATACAAAATACGGCAATATTGATATTGATTTTAAAGATCTTGGCGATTCCCGTCAGTTAAATATTTCATTAAGTTACCGTTTTGGTAAAGACGATTTCAAAACGCGAGCAAATCGTTCAACATCTTCGAGTGAGGAGGAGAGTAGAAGTTCAAAGTAAACAGTATCTCATTATAAACAGAAATAAATTTAATACTGAATTGCATTTAAGGCGGGGCAACTCGCTTGCTGGCTCACTTTTGTAAAGTATACCAATACAAAGTCCTAAGAAACAAGCGGTCAGGTTTCACATGAAAGCTCATTACGGGCAACTCCACAGGACAAAATTCCCGTAGCATCTATAGTCAAAACTGTCTAGGTGCGGTTAGTAAACTATACTGAGCTAATTGTAGTGCCGCTCAGTTTTCATTGTTACTATGGTGAAAACCAGTCTGGCTGATGTGAGTTCCCTGGATATATTCTCAGCGCCTCAAGTGGTCGATGGCGGCAACCTCGCGTGCGGCATCGGCGACGGCGCGGAAGTCCTTTTTCAGGATCGCACCATGATTACTTGCAACCTTCGCACTTATTTTGATATTCGACTTGCGTGCAACCACCGCATTGACGCCGGTGCGGATCAGTTCTTGCCCGTCACCTTTGCTTCCGAAAGACGTCCCCGAAGCAAGCACATACCGTGTAGGGACTGCGATGTTGTCCATCACGGGGCCCAGTTCATTCACGCGGGCGAGCCACCCTAGCTCGATATTGATCTCCGACATCTGCACGGCGCTCAAACGCGGGGTCAGACCCGTCGGACGTAGCAGTGGCATGAACAAGTTCAACCGTTTAAAGAGCTTCCGTATTCCCTTTGCCATTTCCTCGGTCATCCAGTTGTACGGTTGCGCGCCGTCAACCAGAACCGCGCCCAGACAACGGTCGGGATTGCGGCTGGCCCAGTGAGCCGCGACGAATGCCCCGTATGACCAACCCACTACCAGAGTCCGCTTTACGCCTCTCGCTGCGAGAACGGCATCGACATCGCGAATGCATGCCTCGAAGGAATAATCCGATGACTTCTTCGATTTTTTTCCTCGGGCTCGCTCATCATAGGTGATGTGTCGAAAGCCGGAACCGAGGTCGGCGATAACTTTTCGCCAATACCACTGATTGGCAAACTGGCCGTTGAGATAAACGATGGGAATACCCTGACCGCCGGTGTCGGTAACAGCCAGGGCAGTGTCGTCAATCGGCACCATGCCGGTCCAGATAGAATTGGTCTGATTGACCTGTTTTTTTTTGATTTGCATATTCATTCCTACTTAAATTTAAATAAGTGTAACTTTTGACAAATCTACTTCCACCATGCTTTTGAGTGTGGCGTAAGTCAGCTTATCCATCATGGCTCCGTCAAAGCAGATGGTTTTGAGGGCACGGTAATATTTATTAGTCAGGGCATGTGTCGAATGGAAAGAAACATTTTTGAGTGTCGCACCCTTAAAAGTAACTTCGTTCAGTGCAGTACTGTCAAACTTGACTCCGATAAAGGTCTGTCCGTCCAGACACAAACCCCTCAGGTCGGAATGTTTGAAGTCTACTCCGTTGAAGATACATCTTTCAAAGATTGTTTTTCTCAGGTCGCTCACAATTAGCTTAACGTCTGTCAGTTTTAGATCGATGAATTTGGCTCCGTCAAGCCCCAACGCCTTGAATTCAGTGTTTACAAGAATGGTTTTGTTGAAGCTCGTATCAGTCAGATTAAGAGCGTAAAACTTGCAGTCTGTCAGATTTGCACCATCAAAATTGGCTTCACGCAAATCGCTTGCCTTAAACGAGCTACCGGTCAAGTCCGCACCTGAAAAATTAGAGCCGTGCAAATCGCTGCCTTTATACGAGCTGCCAATCAAGATTGCTCCCGAAAAGTCGGAATCACTCAATGCGCTCCCTTCAAATTTACCTTTAAGGGCGGTAACGCCTGCGAAGTCGGTCTCTGGCAAATTGCTCCCGCTGAAATTGGTCAATATCTGCTGATCCTGCGAAAGGATATGGTCTACGTCCTCCTGTGCCGTTTGTTCAATGTCGCTCACCTTAAAAGCCGTTTCATCTTCTACAGATTGGATGCCTTCTGAAAAATAATTAAGATCAACATTTAGAATTTCAGCGAGACGGTTCAACGTAATGATATCAGGCATTGATTCTCCGCGTTCCCACTTTCCAACTGCCTGGGAACTGATGAATAGTAGCTGAGCAAGCTGCGCTTGAGAAATGTTTATTTTCTTTCTCGCTTCGGTAATTTTATTACCAATCATTTTAGTAGTTAACATAATACTAATTTTTTGTTTTGATTTATCGACGCAAAGATACACGGATTCATTTCCGTAATCAATAAAAATACAGATACTTTTAGTTGCAATTACGCTATTTATTGTTGTAGTTTGACAACCAGTAGTTGTTTTTTTGTAGGAATTTAAGGTTAATGTTTTTTTTGAATATAAAACCACCTGTTACAATCCTGCGGGCTCACTTTTTTAAAGAGTGCCAATATAAAATCATTCATCTGTCCAATCGGATATATACAAACCTGATTAAAAGAACAATGCATTCGGAATGATGGGTGGGATTTTCTTTGAATCCCACCTTCAGTTTAATGAGGAACCAAAGGTCAGTACCAAAGGGAGTAATTGTATTCCTAAAAGAATATCTGGAAGTAGGTATTCTTTTTTATTTTAAGACCGACTATATTGTTTCGGCTTTATCCCTGTATGTTCTGTAAAGACTCTTGAAAAATGGCTAAGGTTGGTAAAGCCAAGTTGATAACCCACATCTGAAACAGATAGCTTTTCCTCTTTCAACAAACGGGCAGCCTCTTTCATCCTGAATTCCTGATAGTAACTGAAAATGCTGTTACCGAAAATTTGCTTGAACAACCGTTTCAGTTTGGATGGACTCATATTGGCATAAATTGCCAATTCATTAATAACCGGGGGAGTTTCAAGATGTTCAAGCATTTGTTCCTTTACTTTATATATGGCCTGTATATCATGTATATTTAACGCGTAAAGTTGTTTCTCATCTCGTCTTTCCAGCTCTATTAATAATCTGCAAATCAGTTCTTCTGCTTTTATTCTAAGAAAAAACAGTTCAAAAGTTTCATCAACCGGTTCTGTCACAATTTCATCCACTATTTTCTGTAAAGAAGGATAAATCATTTGTTCGAAGAGTAAAGGCTGCGTATTTTGTAACAGACTTTGCAAAATCGGTGATTTTTCAGACAAATCAAACAATCCGTTCAAATAATTAGCATCCACTTCTATATTAATAACCGCTGTATTTGTATGGATTGAAATTACGTCGTCGGTATTCACACTACTGGTCGCAACTAAAACTGAAGGCATTTCCATTAAATGTTTTTCCGTTGATACTATTTCAGTCTTAGGGAAAATGTTTTGAAACTTAAAAAATATCATTCTCCCGGAAGTATTGATGTCAGGATTTTCAACCACTAAGTTCTCATTTAGCTCATAATTACTGATGAGCATTCGGATATGCTCATTAAAAACGAATCCGCTACAATAACCCTTGCCAAATTTTTCAGGGATTTCTAATCTTCTGTTTTTCACTTCTGTCCCCAATAGCTGAGCCAGTCTTTTCAGGACATTCGGTACTGTTTCCTGTTTGTCTTTTTCCATAAGAAGTCTTTTACGACTATTTTTATGACAAATATAGTTATTTTGTCTCTGAAATACCCTCTACTTTTGCATTGTTATTTAAATAAGATAAAAACTAAGTGTTATGTATATGTTTGACAAATTGGTAAAAATAAATTGCTATTCTAACAATAGAATACTAAAAAAAGCAGCCGGTAACTTGCTTGAGAAATTTTACTGTTGCGAAATCAATTGCGTTGAAATAGACAAAAGCGTACAGTTTGCCCACCATGCACGTGGATGCACAATTATTGCCTCGAAAATTTGCGAAAACGTTGTAATTTTTCAAAACGTAACAATTGGCTCAAATATGCGGTACAACAAACTAACCGACGGGTGGGAAAATGTCGGTAATCCGATAATTTGTAAAAACGTGGTAGTTGCTGATGGAGCAAAAATTTTAGGACCCATAATAATTGGTAAAAATACTGTTGTAGCGGCTGGTGCAATAATTACAAAAGATATGCCCGACAACAGTATAGCATACGGCGTGAATCAATTCAAGATGAAAGATGCCAACTATGATTTTGTGTTTAACTCAAATATGATAACCCCTGAGAAAATTATTGAAGCTAATAATAAATTGATAACAAAATTTTAAAATAAATAGAAGATGAAAACAACAAAATCTATAAATGTCAAAGAGATGAATTTTAATCAATTATTTAAACAAATTTCCCCCGAAGAAATATGTAACTCTTACAATGTATTTAGGTTAGTAGGAATAGATTTTTATGCTGTTACCGCAGGTAAACCCGATCATTATAATTCTATGGTAGGAAGTGGAGGTGGTTTTGGAATTCTTATGCGAAAGCCTACTATTTGGGGTGGTTTTCGAACCGATCGTTATACGCTTGAATTGATTCAAAAGGAGCAAACCTATACGTTGTCCTATTTCCCGGAAGAGTATAAAAAACAATTGCTCTTTTTGGGAAGCAAATCAGGAAGAGATAGTGATAAAATGAAAGAAGTTGAATTGACACCTGTTCAAACTCCTTCGGGAAATATATCTTACAAAGAAGCCAAACTCATTATTGAATGTCGATTGACACAAATTACAACCCCCAATCCCACTGATTTCTATTCACAAGATGCCAAAGACTTCATAAACGAAGCTTATAATGATGAAAGCGATTATCGCAAATATGTATTTGGAGAAATCATTCATGTTTGGGTAAAGAAATAAGAATAAATTAGAATTATTGAATAGAATTGGGTAAATATTACATTTCCTGCAAAATACCCAATATCCCTTGTTGAGCGTAGGCTCTTCTTGTTTGGCGTATGGCTCCAGCCTACGTTGTAGCTAAAAGCAAGGCTCCAGCCTTGCATATTTAGAATAAAAACAGCACTAATCTAGAAAATTTCCCCATTTTCTTCTAATAAAGAACTGTCAAATATCTATGATAACTCTGTTTAATATACTTTTTTGAAGAGTACCATAATTCCCAAAGTATCACTCAATAAAGCCTTTTAATTCAAAGTGCTAATCGTAATTAAACAACCAACTTTAAACAAGATATCTTCTAAAAAAGAAAAAATATTTATACTTTAATTCTACTTGCTTTCTTATGGCTCAAGTGGTCCCATCTCGTCAATGGCTAATGCAGCATGAGCATATGCGGCACCTGCTCTCATTTCGGATGCAACCCAAATGGCTTCCATTATTTCTTCTTTACTGGCACCTTTCCGCATTGCTTGTTTTGTATGACTGCGAATGCAATAAGGACATTGCGTAACATGGGCTACTGCCACAGCAATAAGCTCTTTCGTTTTTTCCGGAAGCGCACCTTCTTTAAAAACAGCCTTGCTGAAATTTTGGAATGCTTCCATAGTTTCAGGTGCAAGAGCAGTTCTCATGTCATAAATCTCTTTGGTTGTTTTTGGATAGATTTGATCACTTTTCATAATACATTGTTTTTTTTTAATACTGGGGTTCACTCTGAATATTTTATTACAACTCTTGGGCAACATTCAGCTGCTTCCTTAATTTTTATCGAATACTCTGCATAGTTTACTCCTTCAATAACATAAGCTATAGCATCAATTTTAAATACATCCGGACATATAGCTTCGCACAAACCACATCCGGTACAACCTTCTTCAATCCAAACCTTTTTAATAGCCATTAATTCTGTTTCACTTTTAATTGTAGAAAATACTGTACCTTTTATTTTAATTCCTATCCTTTTGGTTTTATTTGTTCCCTTTAAAATGGTATTTAAGCCAAATGATTATTCCGGTAATTAGTGTAAAAAGAAGAAAGATTCCAACCAATGGAACAACTAAAATATAGAACATTCCTAAAAATGCACCATAAATTCTTCCGGTGTGAGTTTCCAGTGCAAGATTCCATAAAGACATGGGCGATTTGTGAATTATATTTTCAGGCATTGTTGGAAACTCATCACCTTTACTCGTATTTATTCCACCCATATCATAATCGAAAACAATAGGTTGATTATGAAAATCGGAGCTAAACCCGGATACTTTATAATCACCAATAGGCGGTCCTATTTTTGTTTGACGGACATAAGGTTGCTTCTTAATCAAATCATATACGTCACCGGTTTTATAATTCCACTTAAAAAGGCCTTCAAATGATCCCACCATTAAATTATCTTTGCCAAGGTCTTCCAATACCGTTACACCCATTATACTTGCCGGAGGCTGTGGGTCAACTGATTTTGCTTCCATTTTAAAGTCTTTATCAAAATAATAAAATCCTTCAGAAGTAGAAATAATATAGATATTTTGATCAGGAATAAAAATTACTCGTCGCAACACATCAAACCATGGATTAGACGTATCAAGTTCTGTCAGGGGAATTTTACCGACTCGTGCATTGGCAATGGCAATCAGCAGAGGCGGGCGAAGAAAAACGCCTGTAAGCGTTGTAATGATGAGAAACAAACCTGCTATCCAACCAATTTTATTATGCCACTTTAGATTCCATTTATATGTTTTCTTTATTTTGTCGCGTTTAATTTTATCTATTTTGTTTCTCTTCAACCCTTTCTTCGAGAAAAATAAAATTACTCCTCCTACACTCAACAGGATAAAAACCAAGGCAATCAAATCAACCAATAATTTCCCCGCAACACCATATATTTCGCCACTATGGATGACCCATAGAGTTTTAAACAATCCTACTTTATTATCGTAGTTTTCTGGTTGTGGTAGCTTAATGATATCAAATTGCTTCAGATTCGTGCTAACAAGCAAATTGGAACGTGTCATCACAAAAGTGCTGTCACCCTTCTGCAACATATCTACCACATTTTCTTCATGTACAGGTAGCCGTAACTTAGTCCATTGTTGCTTTGCGGGATTGAACTCGTATAACCCGAATAATGTTCCCGCCAATAACGCTTTGTCAGTTCTTAGAACTTTAAATATCTTGCGGTTATCAATACCTGCCGGTAAACCCGCATTGAAATCATTGAATTTTACGAAGTTCGAATCGGTTTGCCAAATACCGATATTTCCATATACCAGAAATCGATTTGTTCCCACTTTTAAGGTTGTACGAACAGCAGCATTGTTCCAGTTATTGTACTTATATTCTTTTGGCAGGATACTCCGTTTGATATCTACTGAGGAGAATGTCTGACGATGATTTAATAAAATCCCGGACAGTGAAAAAATTATAACTAACAGCGCAATAAAAACTCCCACCCATTTATGGGTCTTTCTGAAAAATTTATACATATCCCTATTTTACCAGCGTATCGCCTTGAAATTTATTTACAGTTTTTCCCATCTTCTATCTGAGCAACTTCGTAAAACCCGTTTTATTTTTTTTACTATTCCAAACTTAGTGTTAAGTCATTGATTATTACTCCGAAAATTTTATTACTTCTACCGGACAACTATCAGCCGCTTCACGAATTTTTGCATCATATTCCGAACAATTAACGCCTTCAATTATTGTCGATATTTCATCAATTAGAAAAACTTGTGGGCAAATATCTTCACACACACTGCAGGAAGTACAACCGTCTTCCACCCAAACTTTTGTTATTGTCATGATTTTTTTTATTTAATGTTTATTTATAAGCTAATCATTTTTTGTTATGGTTTCCGTTTAAATTGAATTTAAACAATGATAGACCAATTACTTATTCTTTATAAAGTAGATAAAATACAATTCATCATTCTCTTTTTTTATCCAATGGATAAAATTAAGACTGGATGCTTTATCGATCAATGGAACCGGTAGGAATGGAGCAATAAGTTGATAAATTTCATCTTCTTTTTGCTTTTTCAGGTCTTCCATAACCTGGGCTACAGGATGTTCTCCATTTGCAAGCATTTCTCTTACATCGAATTTTACAGTTACTTTATCCGCATCGAACCACGCTGGTAATTGGTAATTATATTGATGATCTTCAGTATTAATTTCTTCAGCATTTTGGCCAATCTCCTGACGTAACTGATTTACGAGTAAGCCAACATTCACATTTCCAATCAAAGCAGCTTGTTGCAATGTGGCCACTTTTCCAACTGTTCGGCGTAATACCGGATTTTTGAGTTTCTCGAAAGTAGGTACATAAGCAATCAATATGTCTTCCAGTTGTGGATATGCCTCTATGATATCAAAAACTTTTGTTTTGGGAGTTATAATCAGTTCTTCTTTTTTCATTTTAGTGTATTTGTTAGTTTGTTTTATTTGTACGAAAGTATTCTCTGTTCGCCTTCTAAATCACGATATGGAGTAATATTGTGTGAAACTTCAAGTGTTCCAAGGTATTCACCTTTATCATTCCGCAAGGCAAAATACTCAATATGTATCATTTTTCCACCCATATTTATCCAAAATGGTGCGCTGTTTTGTCGTCCACTTTTAAAATCGTCTATAATTTTATCAACTATATGAGCGCTTGCAGGCGGATGGCAATGACGAACATCGCGGTTCAGTATTGCCCTGTTACGTTGGAATATCCGTTCGGCACTTTGCGAAAAGTACTTCACTTTATCATCTTTGTCCACAAAAGTTATATCTACCGGTAAGGTATTTAAAATGGTCATAATTTCTTCGGCAGAAAAACTTCCACTTGGTAATTGTATATGACTTCCGCTTTTTTGCGATTCGTTGATGGATTGTTCTTCTGCCCATTCGGGTTTCCAGGTTACTAAGGGATCATACAGGCAAAAACCGATTTCGAGGGATTGTTTGCTTATTTCATACCAATCAGCCTCAGTCAGCACATCCAATGACATCGGAAATAAAATTTCCTCTTCTTTGGTTATCATTTCCTTCGCACTTTCTGCCGCAATTTCGAGTACAATCTCTGCAACAGCATCGAACTCTTGTTTCGTCATTTCAGTTGTTTCTAACACTTCAATACTCCCTTTAATCAGTTCGCGAATTTCGTCGTGTTTGCCCCACATAACTTTAGGTGGTCCGGTAATTTCCATTTTCTCCAAATAGGGAAAAAGAAGATATTCTTTACGTTGGTAATGTTTATCGACATCATAAAGTGTATTAAACAAACCTCTTAGTTTAATCAATTTGTTACTTATCGATTCTGAAGGTTCACGTCTGATTTCAGAAATTAAGGCAAAAATAGAATTGGTCAACTTTCTTATTTCTTCATTTTCTTTTCGGAAAACATCAACGGGATGACCTTCCGCCACTGGTTTCAATGCTGACAGGTCAACACGACCTTCGAGGACTGCTGAATGCGCATCACATAAATCCAGAATTTCTTCTTCAGGTAATCCTTCTGAAATTAGTTCCTGTTCAACTTCTACCACTTCCCCATAAGGAATTTGGCTTAATGAAAGTAATAATTCGTTTTGAACAGCTTCAGTTGAACCGCCATGATGAATCTGCAACAAAATTTCTTTTAATTTTTCTTTTCTACTACGGGAATTATTAATAAGTTCACTCATTATTTATTTGGTTTATTAGTTAAAAGTTAAAGAATGAAAGAATAAATAAAAACATACAGGAATAAATAAATTCCTATTCCTGTATGTTTTAAAACTCTATTCCACTTTTATTTTTTTTGCAAAGAATGTTTTTTGTGTTAAATCATAAAAGATTAATCCTCCCCCAATAATCATTAATCCATCAGGGATAAGACGTATCCACATCCAGAATTTAAGTCCTTCAATGGCTTCACGGGTGCGGGCAAAGAAGTAACCTGATTCCATGGCAACTTGTGCCTGATGAATTCCGATTATATAGGTTGGTACAGCATATAATAATGTTCCGATAGTCAAAATCCAGAATCCATATTTACTGAATTTATCACTCCACACATAATTATTTGCCAATGCATTTGCTCTTGATGTCAGATAAAGGAATGCTATTGAAATATATCCGAATGCTCCCAACAAGGCAACATGGGCATGAGGCATAATCAGATACGTTCCATGAGCATAGTAACTAATAGTCGGCGTATTTATTACCATACCAAAGAACCCGGCACCTATCCAGTTTAATACTGCAGAACCGGCAATCCACATAAATGGGATACCGAAACTAAAGTTTTCACCTGAATGCAGTTTCTCGCGCTGATTTTTTATTGCTTCAATAATCATTAATGCAATTGGGAGTGGTTCAAGGGCAGAGAATATACCGCCTATGGCAATCCAATATTCATCAAGTCCCTGCCAGAAATAATGGTGTCCTACACCTAATGTTCCACTTAATGAAATAAGAAATATCTCGAAGAACATGACACGAACAGCCGTTTTGTGTGAAATTAGGCCCAGTGAAACGGTGAAGAAAGCTATTACACCTGCTGCAAACAGTTCAAACGTAAGCTCTACCCACAAATGGATGACCCACCAACGATAATAATCATCAATAGTGAAGTTTGGAAATATTTTATTTATTGGCATCATTCCTGCCATATAAAGTGTAGCTATTGCAAAAGCCGACCAGATAATAGTATTTACGATTGGATTATTTGATGCTGCTTTTCGGATAAGCGAAAATATAAGTAAGAACCAAAATACCAATCCAACTACCAATCCGATACTCCAGACACGGCCTAAATTGAGATATTCTCGTCCTTGATTCCCTAACCAAAACCATACATCACGCATATGACCGGTAGCACCCATGTACAAACCAATCATACTTCCTACTGCCACCACTAATAATGCAAGCCACAAAACATCAACCAACCATGGATATTTATGATCACGATTAGCTATCCAGGGTGCAATAATCAATCCACCCACGAGCCAACCTACAGCAACCCATAAAATGGCTAATTGAACGTGCATCGACCGCAATACATTAAAAGGTATAATAGACTGTGACAAAATCAAATCCTTGCCTGGTTCAGTATAAATGTGTGATAAATAGCCTCCAAGAATTAATTGAACAAAGAACAAACCCGCTACAATGGGAATATATTTTAATAATTTTTTTTGCGATTTAAACATGGTCGTAACAACCAATGGTGTTTCCAATTTTTCGTCCGGATCTTTTTTAAACAGATATTCGTACGATAGAAAAATAACGACAATAGTCATTGCCCAAAGAATTAGAAATTCCCATAAGGAAACTTTGTGCGAATTGAACGTCAGATTTTGATCCACCAAAGGCTCTGCAGGCCAGTTATTCGACCAGGTTCTTATTGTTCCGGGGCGGAATGACGAAGCAACTAACTGACCCCAATCAAAAAAGGCTGCAATCTTCACTGCTTCTTCCGGCTTGATGACTCCTCCTTTAAATCCACGTTTCGGATCACCGTTGACTAACATATTCGTAATGTATTTCACATTCTCTTTATAGGCTGCGGCTGAAGCATTTGTATAAACAGTAGTTCCTACTAATAACGAAGTCTGTTTCTTTACATCTTGTATTACACGTACTTTAACAGCACCTCTTTCAACATCAGTCAGATCTTTGTTTTTCTTACCATACAACTGTTCTCCATAATAATCATAGAGATAAACTGCCCGGTAATGTAGCATATCAGTTGTGAAGTCCGGCCCAATATAGGCTCCCATTCCAAGCATTGATCCCCAGTCCATGAGGTCGAATTCCTGAAAATAGCCCTTTCCGGCTACCACATCATTGTAGGTATAAAGCACTTCATCACTTTCCGATTTCACTTGCTGTGGAATGGGTGGTACTTCTTTTTGAAGGTTTGCCGTGTAATAAATTAACGCGGAAACCATGACCAGAGCAATAATCCAAAAGGCTGATGATAAACCTTTTCTGCTCATAAACTTGTCAAGAAATGATTGTTTCATTGATTTGTTGTTTTAGATGAATGTATAGTGATTATTTTAAAGGTATTGTTTATTATACGGCAAGACTTAATGCTTTAGGATACAATATGTTATTTTCCAAATGTACGTGAATGTGTAAATCGTCTTCAAATTCCTCCAGCAATTTATAGGTAACCCGATAAGTATTACAGCCATCATCCGGTACGCTGTAATTATCACTCAGCACATTAATTTTATCCATTGCAGCACCTGCAAATTCATGCTCACCTTTCATACGGGTGATTTCGGAAATAATAGTCGCTTTTGCCTCCTGAGAATTGCTTTTCAATAATTCTTTAATAGCCGGAAAAAGCACCTCTTCTTCGTTGCGGAGATGTTGCAACAGTTCTTCGTTTATTTTGGTAAACAGATTTGCAATTGCTATTAACTCCTGATGATGAGGTCCATGAACCTGTGCTATTTTCTGTGTGTAAACAGTCAGCTGAGGCAGCAACTTCAACACGGTCTTATGATGTGTGTTTACAATGTAATCACATAAAAAGTCAAGATTCCATTCGTTGAAATTATGTAAAGCATTAACTGTTGTGAATTCAAGTTTAGCCAATTCTGTTTCAAGTACAGTACTGTCTATATTCTTTTCCTTACAGGCCAGTTCCAGACTCTGATTGCCTCCACAGCAAAAATCAATACCTGCATTTTTAAATATCTCGGCAGCTCTGAAATCCTGGGTAACAATTTCTCCAATTGATATTGTTTTGTAGTTTTTCATTTTTTATATAATTATTTTAAATATGTAACACTTAATTGATTTACAAGTTTCAGGTATTTATCAAAATACTCATTATTAACGGTTGATGCATTTGTTTTATCAAAAATCTCTGACATTGACGCCTGAACATTTGCAGGTAAAATCCGTTCGGACATTGGGTAAAGAATATTGTTTTCTTTGGCAATATGATTGGTAAGTAATATGCAATAGGCCATCAGATTCTCATGAATTTGAGTAAAAGCTGAAATATCACCCTGTTTAAATTTTTCAATTCCTTCCACTGCCAGCTTTATGTAATTCCTTCCTTCATTATGATCATGAAGCATAACGGCAATAGGACCACTTTCTCTTGACATACCGTATTTTTCCATTTCCATAAACAGTATATCTTCCTCTTTAAGATGATGGTATTTATCCGCAAAGTTTTTGATAAAATCTATAATATCTTCTATATGATCTATGTTTATCTCAGTCTTATCTTCCTTTTTCAAAATGATTGTTGTAATCTCAATCATTTTAAGAATACTATCGTGTTCCTTGACCAAAATTTCAATAGCTTTCATATTCGTATTTTTTTAAATTAGATTAGTTAGAAGACTCACTTTTGAGTATGTTTTGAATTGCTTGTTTGTTTTGATCTTCACTGGGTTTTGGTGTTTTAACCACCAACACTCTGAAATCAGCATTGCTTTCATTGTAAAGACAATGAGGTATGTTTTTTGGACTATCAATAAGCATATCTTTTGTCACTTTTTGTTTTTCATTTCCTATTTCAACAATTCCTTCGCCTTCCAATACATAGAAAAAAACATCAACAGCAGTAGTATGTTTTTTTAAACTTTCACCTGATTTTAAACACATGTGAACTACTTGTACATTCTCATTATCGTGAATTTTGCGTGCATCCACTCCATGAGGATTTTTTGTAGTTGTTGCTTCTTTGTAATTTGTTGTTTTCATTATTTTGTAAATTTATATTGTTGATTTATGTAGTTTGTTTAATTTATAATACCACCTTCGAGTAGTATTATTATAGAAAAAAATTAGTATCTCAATATTTTATTAAAATCCATATCTGATAATCGGGTTTCACGGAAGACTTTATTTAAATCAGTTCTTATGTCCACCCATAAATAGTGCATAGCGCAAGGATTTGTACACGAACAGTTTTCAAACCCTAATAAACAACCATTCAATTTATCCATACCTTCAACGGAATCGATTATATCATACAACATAATCTCATCGGGACTTTTAATAAAAGTATATCCGCCATCCCTGCCTTGAATACTTCTGATAAATCCTGATTTAGATAAATCTGTCATTAAACGTCGTAAGTATTTGTCAGAAACTTTTAATTCTTTGACAAGTTGTTTTGCTGTATATAATTGATCAGGCACTTTTGCCATATAAATCAAAATGCGTAATGCGTATTCGGATGTTTTTGATAATTTCATACTATATACTACTTCGTTGTATTATTTAGTGCAAATGTATATGTTTTTATTCTATATCCAACAATTCAATAGATAAATAATTAAATAATTAACTTTATATGACTTGAATTAAAAGCTAAATTAAAATATATCAACAATTTACACTGAAAATAAAAATTTAAAATAATTCGTCAACATTTACATGACAGTCGATTTAATAATGTAGGTTTATCTTTTAATTTAAATTCAAATCGGTTTTGTTTCACCCAAATGCACACTCAGCTTTGCCGATTGACTTACCAAGTAACAAAAGGTCAGGTTTCACCTGTAAGTAAATTACGGGCAGCTATGCAGGGCAATCCCCAGCCGCCAAAAATCCCCGCCCCTCGTACCTCTGGGCTTGCACGGTCTTTTTGTCGGCTTCCGCACAATCAACCCTGCTGTTGTTTTTTTCTGTCACACTTTTTGCAAAAGGCAAAAAAGACGTTTGCACTCCAACCGCCACCACCGTGCTGCACTTGCGCCAGAAAAAAAACAACTCAAAGCTATTATACATAACATGTAGTTATATTCGAGCCCTTGCCTGACGGCAAATTAATAGGGCTAAATATAA
>Ga0302286_10000503_pt1 | contig 32107 bp, 20 predicted proteins | sample III_Fen_E2_3_FD_198765 | JGI IMG/M metagenome (GOLD analysis project Ga0302286, IMG submission 198765) | Peat permafrost microbial communities from Stordalen Mire near Abisko, Sweden - III_Fen_E2_3 | ecosystem: Environmental > Terrestrial > Soil > Wetlands > Permafrost | place: Sweden: Abisko...
AGAATCAAGTATAATTGGATACCACTTGATGCTTATCTCTGTTTTCAGAATCTCAAAGAACGCCTATCGTTTGTATTGAATAACTTTGGCAAAAAATACGACATTATATTTTGACCAGTACTTATAAATAATTATGTCTAACCGATCAATCAATTTAATGATCACTTGTCAGGAATAATGAAAATAATACTTTTAACTGTAGGTAAAACAACAAATGCTCATTTGATAAAGCTGCAAGAAGAATACCAAAGTCGGTTAAAATTCTATATCCCATTTGAATTGAATGTGATTCCCGAATTAAAGAATACCAAGAATCTCTCAATTTCCGAGCAGCAGGAAAAAGAGGCTGATTTAATTCTGAAGCAGGTTGAGTTAAACGACAAAGTGGTTTTATTGGATGAGAAAGGTAAGCAGTTTACCTCAGTGGGTTTTTCCGATTATATTTCAAAAGAAATTATGGCATCATATAAACGCCTGATTTTTATAGTTGGGGGTCCATATGGTTTCTCCGAAAAAGTATATCAACGTGCCAATGGTCTGATTTCACTCTCAGCTATGACATTTTCACATCAAATGATCCGTTTAATCTTTGTGGAGCAGCTTTATCGTGCCATGACAATTTTGAAAGGCGAACCATATCATCATGAATAAAAGGATTAGAGTATCAATAAAAATTTAATAATGACAGACGTTTCTCAACCTGATATTGCCCGTAAAAATTCGTTTAAATCTTATTTTTTGTTTCTTGCGTTGATGTTAAGCATTACGACAGGAGTCATATGCGGTTATTTATATCAAACTTCCCCAAAACATGCCGTTCCTATCGGTAAATTTCAACAAGTACTTTTATTAAAAGAGAAGGAGGCTGTGAAAACGATAGATGATTTGAATAAGATTATTGTTCATACATCTGTTGATTCCCTGATTCATTATTCTTTTGCTAAAAATGACATCTCCTATTACGTCTTTGAAAATAATGAACCTGTTTTCTGGTCGAATAATCAACGGGATATAAGTAATGTGGCATTGTCTGATACCACCGACTGGCATTTTTTGCAAATACCCAATGCTTATTGCATTAGTCGTTTAGTAAAGGTTGACAACAGAAAGATTCTTGCGTTGATCATCCTGAAAAATAATTATCCGTATGAAAATAATGAACTAAGCAATCGTTTTGCCCGAGACTTCAATCTGGATAAACAAATCCAACTGCTAAAAGGAAGTAATATCGATAAGCAGGCTATCTTTAGTCCCCGCGGAAGCTATTTATTCACGTTAGCGGAGCACAAAACTCCTGTCTTTAATGAAACATTTGCGCATATAGGGTTAGCAGCTTATATGTTGGCCTTTCTGTTTTTCCTTATTCTTTATGCACGTTCTCCCAACCTCCTTCATAAAAAAAGCGTTAATCTTCAAACGGTTATTGGATTAGCACTTGGTGTCGGGGTTTTTATTGGCGCCTGTTTGTACTTTAATATACCATCCTTGCTCTTTTTGAGTAAATTGTTCTCTCCCTTGCAATATGCGTCAAATCATTTCCTTGCGTCCATCATCCATCTGACTGTTGTTACGGGATATATTATATCTACAATTTATCTTTTTTATTTCTATGCCGATATTGACAAGTTTAATACGATGACGAGTCGTATCATTCTGCAAATGATTTATATCGCTTTTTTTGTTCTGGTTTATTATTTGCTGAGAGGACTTATTTACAATTCAAGTATTCAGTTATGTATTCTTCAATTTAAAAATTTCTCGGCACTGACTATTTGGACGTATTTCCTGATTTTGATTTGGGGAATAGGACTGGCATTGTTGTTCTTTAAAACTCATGCATGGTTTAAAAAAAATCAGATATTGAGATTTACTTTTTTTATTGAATTGTCTTTTTCATTGTTGATGTTTTTTATTTGCCGAACGAAATGGCCGGAAGATTCAATACAGTTAAGTGTTTCGTTTATTGTTCTTAGTTCGGCTTTCTATTTGCCTTTTCTGGTTCCAACCTATAAAAATATCTATGGGCATATAGCCTGTTGGGCATTTTTCTTTGCATTATTTATCGTTTGTAATTCTTTAATGATCACCAAGATAAAGAAATTTGAGAAATATAAAGTAGTTGCTCAAAATATTTCGGTAAACGGCAATATCGAAAATGACCGTATGGCTGACATCTTACTTGAAGAATTGGACATACAGATCAGAAACGATCGTAAGATTGGCCGTTTAGTCTCCAGACATGATTCATTGTTGGTAGCGAACGATTATCTGGCTAAAACGTACCTGAGAGGATTTTGGAATAAGTATGACATGCGGCTTAATATTGCGTCGGCTCATACGAATTTGTATAAGGAATATAAACAATACATTGCAAGTGTAGGGTCGCAGTTGAAAAATACTCATTTCTACAGTATTCCTGCAAACGAAAATAATGTATCCTATATTGGTGTATTCCCGTCGAATTTGAATCGTTCCGATTCTCTCTACTTTTTCATGGAATTCTATCCGAGGCGTAATTTTAAAAGCTATAGTTTCCCTGATTTACTCGTTGCTTCGACTCCCGATATCCGTGCTCGTTTGGATATAGCCGTAGCTAAATATGATAATCAAAAGCTGAACTACTCCTCCGGTAAAACAGACTATCCGCAAGATATAAGCTGGATTCCATTCCATAAATCCAATTATTATTTCTTTGTTTACAAAGGGCTTAATCAGTATGTTTATTCACCCGGTCCGAATACTTTTATCGTTGTTACCGAGCTGCAGTCCCATAATAAGCTAGCGTATTTCTTGTATTTTCTGTATGTTTTTCTGGCTTTCTTCTCAATTGGGAGCATTACTGTTTGGGGTTTTCTGATTTGTACCCGAAAAGAACAATTCAGGTTGGGCTTAGTCGGAAAGTTTCAATATGCATTTATATCCCTTTTAATCATAAGCTTTGTCTGTATATTCTATGTGTCTGTGAATTTTATTGAAGATAAATATCAGGAACAACAGATTGCTAATCTTGAAAGTAAAAAAGGTTATATTCAAAAGGCCTTGCAAGATATATATTATTGGAATCAAGACATGAATGCTATTAATCCTCAAACGCTAGATTTTGATTTGCAGGACCTTTCGTATATTTATCATACTGATATACATGTTTATAATAATGACGGGATATTAGTCGGAAGTTCGCAACCGATCATCTTTAATAAAAATCTTATTAGTAATCGGATTGCTCCGAAGCCTTTTTTCTTGGAGGATTCCAATATTAATCAATACGAACATATTGGTAAGTTGAAGTATCTTACCGGATATACCGATTTTAATAACGGCGATTTTGTACAAATCGGATTTATTGCTGTTCCTCAATTCTTCAGCCAGGATGAAATAAAAAATGAAATTGAGAGCTTCTTGTCGGTTGTTATTCAGATTTACATAATCATAGTTTTTCTGGTTATCCTGCTGAGTTTGTTTATTGGTAAGCAACTATCTGCTCCCCTGATATTACTGGAGAATAAACTGAAAGAGATGCGGCTTGGAAGCAGAAATGAAAAAATAGAGTATAATCAGAATGATGAGATCGGTCAATTGGTGATTCAATATAATCGTACGGTGGATGAATTGGAACAGAGTGTAAAACTGTTGGCAAAGTCGGAACGTGAATCTGCCTGGAAGTCTATGGCTCGTCAGGTGGCGCATGAAATAAATAATCCGCTCACACCGATGAAACTCAGCATTCAGCAACTACGCCGTACGAAGAGTATGAATGATGGACAATTTGATGATTACTTTGAAAAGTCAACAGTCATGTTGATTGAACAGATTGATAATCTGTCGAGGATTGCCGGTACATTTTCTAACTTTGCACGTATGCCGGAGGCAAATTTTGAAAAAGTCGATATTGCTTCAAAATTATTTTCAGTAGTTCAGTTGTTTGTAAATAACTTTGATCCTGTCAGGATTGAATATCATGGTCCCGAAAAAGGAGTGTTTGTTTATGCCGATCCCGAACAACTGGTACAGGTGTTTAATAATTTGTTGACGAATGCCATTCAGGCTATTCAGGATGATAAGGATGGCGAGATTCATGCGAATTTACAGGAAACAGAGACAGAAATTATTATAGAGATAACCGATAATGGTATCGGAATAGATGCTGAAATCCAGGATAAATTATTTGTGCCGAATTTCACAACTAAAAGTGCCGGGATGGGATTAGGACTTGCTATTGCAAAGAATATTATCGAATTAACGGGCGGAACTATTTCATTTACAACCAAGGTGAACGAAGGAACTACTTTTACAATTATATTACCAAAGGAAGTTCAGCAAAAATAAGAGACTACTGATCTGCAATATATGTGCAGCAATTCTTTCGTCTTGATTTTGAATTGTATAAAAAGAAAAACGCGAACCGGTATATGCCGGCTCGCGTTTTTCTTTTCTTGTGTCTTTTGTTGTGCGAAGTTCCCGAAAGGGTCTCTTTAGGTTGACAGATTGTCTTTAAATGCTCAAAGGTGTTGTGTGTTCTTTTGAGCGGTTTTAAAGATCAACCAAACTGATTGATCAATGCGTTTACTTCGTTGGTAATCAATTGTGCAAACTCAGCCACTTTCATGGTTCCTTTGTCACCCTCACCTTGACGGCGTACGGACACTTCTTCGTTTTCTGTTTCCTTTTCGCCGACAATCAACATATAGGGAATACGTTTCAATTCGTTGTCACGGATCTTACGTCCGATCTTTTCATTGCGGTCATCTACCGTTACACGAATCTCTTGTAAATTCATCTCTTTGGCAATCTTGAATGCGTAGTCGTTGAACTTCTCGCTGATAGGAAGCACCACTACCTGATCGGGCGTTAACCACAATGGGAACTTTCCGGCTGTATGTTCGATCAACACGGCCACGAAGCGTTCCATAGAACCAAACGGTGCACGGTGAATCATGACAGGACGGTGTTTTTGGTTATCTTCACCGGTATATTCCAGTTCGAATCGTTCGGGTAGGTTGTAATCCACCTGAATGGTTCCCAGCTGCCATTTACGGCCAATAGCATCGCGTACCATAAAGTCAAGTTTCGGACCATAGAATGCTGCTTCACCAAGTACGACCTTTGCTTTCAGGCCTTTTTCCTGGCAGGCTTCCACAATAGCACTTTCAGCTTTTTCCCAGTTCTCATCGGAACCAATATATTTTTCTTTGTTGTTCGGATCACGTAACGAAATCTGAGCTTCAAAATGTTTAAATTCAAGTGCGTTGAAAATAATAAAGATAATATCCATTACTTTCAGAAATTCATCCTTTACCTGGTCGGGACGACAGAAAATATGTGCATCATCTTGTGTGAAACTACGTACCCGGGTTAATCCGTGCAATTCACCGCTTTGTTCGTAGCGATAAACAGTACCAAATTCAGCTAAACGAACGGGCAGTTCTTTGTACGAACGGGGTTTGAATTTGTATATTTCGCAGTGGTGAGGACAGTTCATTGGCTTCAACAGGTATTCTTCACCTTCTTCCGGGGTGTGTATCGGTTGGAATGAATCTTTACCGTATTTAGCATAATGACCGGAAGTCACATACAGTTGTTTGTTCCCTATATGTGGAGTCATGACCTGTTGGTAATCGAACCGACGTTGGATCTTCTTCAAAAAGTCTTCCAACCGCAGGCGTAATGCTGTTCCACGGGGTAACCACATAGGAAGCCCTTTACCCACCATTTCCGAGAACATAAACAATTCCAGTTCTTTTCCTATTTTGCGGTGGTCGCGTTTCTTGGCTTCTTCGAGTAATACAAGGTATTCATCAAGCATTTTCTTTTTAGGAAACGTGATACCGTATATACGAGTCAGTTGCTTCCGTTTTTCGTCACCGCGCCAATAAGCACCCGCAACGCTCAGCACTTTGATAGCTTTAATGTCGCCTGTATTTGGTAAGTGCGGTCCACGGCACAAGTCGGTAAAATTACCTTGTTTGTACAACGTGATCGTTCCGTCTGCCAGGTCGCTAATCAGTTCGGTCTTATAGGTTTCGCCGATTGCATCGAAGCGGGCCAGAGCGTCTGTCTTACTTATATCGCTACGGACAATGGCTTCTTTCCGTGCTGCCAATTCGATCATCTTAGCTTCAATAGCCGGTAAATCGGTTTCTTTAATAATGACTTCACCCGGATCTACGTCATAGTAAAATCCGTTTTCAATAGCCGGACCGATACCGAATTTAATGCCCGGATATAACTCCTGAAGGGCTTCGGCCATTAAATGGGCGGAGGTATGCCAAAATGTGTGTTTGGCTTCTTCATCGTCCCACTTGTGCAGTTTAATGGCTGCATCGGTTTCGATGGGGCGGGTTAAGTCCCATATTTGATCATTTACTGTGATAGCCAGCACTTCTTGTGCCAGACGGGAGCTGATACTTTCAGCAAGTTGTAATCCGGTAATGCCTTTGGCAAATTCTCGTACCGAACCGTCGGGAAATGTTATTTTAATCATACGTTTTGAACCTTACAAATGGTTTTTAAGTTTTGAATTGCAAAGATACAAAATTTTGTTGATGTGAGTCCTTGTTTCCTGATTGAAACTGTTTCCGGTTTAATGATGGTCTTCCCCCTTGTAACGAATTTGTTTTTTATGTTCTGTAAGAACGCTTTTTTTTGCAAAATATTGATTTACAAACAGAGCAATATTTCGGTTACTCAGATTCCTTTTAACATATATATTGCGCTGGAATATCTTATATTCCGATTGGTTCTCATCTGAGAAAAAATATTCCACGCATCCTTTTCTTTATTTAACCAGCATTGGTCGGGAGAATATACCTGCTATAGTTCGTAAGATATTCTGTAAATGGATCCTGTTGCGTTCTTTCCGGATTCAGGCTTCTCCATTTCAGGTATATAGTGGAATTGGTGAGGCTTTTGATAGGGTTGACAGAGCGTTGGAAGGGGTATACCTCATGGAACCCTCTCCGAACCCTATCTCAACCCTCTCTCAACCCTCTCTGAACCCCCTCTGTACGATGAGCAAATTGCGACGGAAATTTCATAGAATCATTCTCCGGATAAAGTCCGGTTCCGGATAAAAAAACAGAAAATCGATACCCGGGCCCGGCTCCTGTCCCGAAGGAAGGAAAGACTTCATCAGGCATTGCCTGATCGTATTTTATATTTAGTGGGAAAAATTGCAGAAAGTATCTGTGGCAGTATGTATCGTTTTTTCGGTTAAACGAAACAGCTGCGAATATAAACGGATTTCATAACTATTTCAGGAAGTAAATATCGGGAAAGCTGCCGGAAACTAAAAATAAATTCGACTTTTGTTATAACGTTATGTCTGAAAGGAATGATTTATGCCTGTGTTTCTTTTGTTCATCGTATGAAAAAACTATTTTCAACGATTCCTGATTGTATCGTAGCTTGATTTAGAATTATTTTTGTGAATCAATTTGAGAACACAATTTTATTGCAGGATAATTAACGGTGCTAAATTTTCAATTTAAAAGTGACGATATTCAATGACGGGTGATTCGTAGCGTATGATTGAATTGTCGTAAGAAGTCCGGATAGTTTGATATTTAAACAATTGTAAGAAAATTGTTGTTTTCTGAATGGAACTATATACTGTTTAAACAATTATTCTTTATATTGGTTTAGATCTTAAATATGATTTCATTCGAATGTCATTTAATTAAATTTTGTTAATATATAACAATGTAATAGTTTCATTAAATAAATAGTTCTACTTTTGTAACTAGTTTCATGGAAACTAAAAAAGAAAGCAGAAAATGAAAGAAAATGAATTTATAACGAATGAACTTGTGGTTGAAAATTTGGTATCTATTTACCCGTTATTAGCCAGAAGTATATCGAAATCTATACGGGCTAAGACAACGTTTTCACCGGGAACGATATTTACATTAGGGGCGTTGTCGCATCATGAAAAATTAACTATGACGGGAATCGGATGTCATTTGTCTATTCCCAAGCCACATGTTACAGCATTGGTTGATAAATTGATAAAGGATGATTTAGTTGAACGTTTGCTTGATCCGAATGACAGAAGAATAATATTTATTCAATTAACAGAGAAGGGGCGAATTACCCTTAAAGAAATTAAACAACTTATTAGTAAAGAATTAAGAGATAAATTATCGCTGCTTACCACTGAACAAATGAACGTCCTTTCTCAGGCTTCACAACAAGTAAAAGAGATATTGATGTTGTTGCAAGAATTACAAACAGGCGTTGATACGGGTTGTAGCAAATAAACGACGATTATTTCAATTGATTAGATAAAACCAAGCCCGAAAAATATAAAATCCCGGCGATTAAAAAGAACGAAATAAAAAAATAAAATAAATATCAAAAACAGGTATATGAAAAAGAAAAAGGATTGGAAAATTTACATTCCGCTTACAGCGGTTATTTTGTTGGTTATAGTTGGTGGAGTCTACTGGTACATCGACTATTCCAGTTACATTAGAACGGATGATGCCATTGTGGCTTCAGACGTTGTGTCGGTAAGTCCGAAAATTATGGGGCGTATCAGTAAATTGTATGCGGAAGAAGGGGATTCTGTGAAGAAAGGACAGCTTTTGGCAGAACTTGACAGCATTGATTTGCTTGCTCAAAAGGAACAGGTATTGGCTTCGAAAGTTCAAACAGAAGCCAGTAAATCACAAACAGAGGCTAAATATCAATATGACCAAAAAAACATAAAGATATTGGAAATAGGTGTTGAGAAAGCGAAAGAAGATTATGATCGTGCAAAAGCTCAAAATGCAGGAGGTGTGATTACGAAAGAACAGTTTGATCATACCCAAAAGGCATTGGAAACTGCCAAGGCACAACTGGAGGCTGCAAAAGCTCAGTTAGTTGTATCAAAGACGCAAATTAAAAGTGCAGAAACGGCTATATCGAGTGCTCAGGCTCAAATTGGTGTAATAACAACCCAATTAAATAACACCCGTTTATATGCACCGGTAGATGGTCTGGTAGCAAAACGTTGGTTACTTTCAGGGGATATTGCACAGCCAAGTCAATCGATTTATACGATTAACAACGATAGGCGGTTCTGGGTTTTGGTTTATCTGGAAGAAACAAAAATGGAAACACTTCACATTGGCCAGAAAGCTAAATTTACACTCGACACCTATCCGGATGTAGTTTTTACCGGTAAAGTGTTTACGATAGGATCGACCACAGCATCTCAGTTTTCACTTATTCCACCCAATAATGCTTCAGGTAACTTTACGAAAGTTACCCAGCGTGTAGGTGTAAAAATATCTATCGATGGGACAGAAAAGGGAGATAAAATGTCGAAGTTTAAACTGTTGACAGGTATGTCTGCTGTTATTAAAATTATTAAATAATAATGCGGAAGATATCGAATACACATAAACTTCGCCGTAAGCTCCGAAACAGGGATTCCATATATCATCCTAAAAGTCCATCCTATAAATGGTTTGTATTAGCCAATATTATGGTAGGTACTTTTATGGTTGTTTTGGATAGTACCATTGTGAACGTGAGTTTACCGAAGATCATGTCCTCGTTTGGCGTAGGTCTCTCAACCATTGAATGGGTGATCACAGCTTATATGCTTGCTATGGCAGCCATGTTGCCGACATCAGGATGGCTAGCCGATAAATTTGGATATAAACGAGTCTATTTTTGGGGATTATTTCTCTTTACTTTTGGATCATTGTTATGCGGATTATCCAATGATGAAGGAACGCTGATTATGTCACGTGTCATTCAGGGACTGGGAGCAGGAACTGTACAACCACTCGGTATGGCTATTATAACGCGTGAGTTTCCACTTAAACAGCGAGGTCTGGCACTTGGCTTCTGGTCGATTGCCGCAGCCGCATCAGTATCATTTGGACCATTAATCGGTGGCTATTTAGTTGATAATTTCAGTTGGCAACTTATTTTCGATGTAAACATTCCGGTTGGCATTATTGCTCTTATCTTCACGGTTCTTATTCAACGTGAATTTGTAAGTCCGAATGCCCGTAAATTTGATTATATCGGATTTATATCGATTGTAATTTCATTGCCGGTACTGCTTTATGCACTTTCGGAAGGAAACGCACAAACGAATTCAGCCGGTTGGACAGCACCTTACATTTTAGCTTGTTTTGCTGTTTCAGGAGTTGGGTTTGCCGTGTTTCTTACCCGTGAACTTACTACAAAGTATCCGTTACTAGACTTACGTCTATTGTCCGATCGAAACTTTGGAATGAGCAATATGCTGATGTTTGTATTTAGTATCGGTATGTTCGGGAGTACATTCCTGTTACCGCTTTATTTGCAGAATTCATTGGGGTATACTGCGTTACAATCGGGTGCTGTATTCTTGCCGGTTGGTATTATTCAAGGTTGTTTAGCTCCGATATCCGGTTGGTTTTCAGATAAAGTGAATGCAAAAGTCCCTATTATTACGGGTGTCGGATTATTGGCAGCAAGCTTTTTTCTCAATTCGAATTTATCGTTCCTTACAGAACACTCATACATAATGACCTCACTTTACATACGAGGTTTAGGTATGGGGTTGATATTTACGCCGTTGAGCACCTTGTCGTTAATAACCATTCCACGTGATAAAATGGCTCAGGCTTCAGGCATTATGAACACTATCCGTCAAATCGGAGGAAGTCTTGGTGTGGCGTTATTATCTACAATATTGACGGCACGTGTAAACTTCCATGCTCAAATGTATGGTGGAGCAGTTCAATCGGGATCTCAGACGTTTCAAAATGTAACCCGGAACATGGCTTACTTTATTCAACAACACGCCGGTGGATCCTTTACAACGGCTCTTAAGCAAGGCCAAAGTTTGTTGATGTCAAACATCAATTCGCAAGCCTATATTCAGGGAATTAATGATGACTTTTTGATTGCAGCTCTTATTTCTATGCTTGGTTTTATACCTATTTTATTGTTGAGATCAAAAAAGAAAGCGTTGAAATCAGCTGCGTCGGAACAGATCTCCTGATGGATAAGCAAATTAATGCATTTTACAAATAAACATATTAAGATGAAATCTATTTATAAACTCACAATTGTCTTGCTTTTGATGCCATTTGTAATGGCACACGGGCAAAAAACAGATAAAATTTCAGGGGATTCTTTGAGTCTGAATGAGATATTAAAGGACGTGATACATAACTATCCTTCCATTAAGAAAGCTCAAACAGACATTGAATCATCCGAGGCTAAAATCGGACTGGCCAAAACGGCTTATCTGCCGAACGTTGATTTATCAGGTTCCTTTACGTTATTAGGCCCGACAACATCTCTTACCATACCCGGCTTAGGATCCTTTCAATTATATCCTCCCGATGTGTATTCGGCAGCATTGAATGTAAGTGAGTCAATTTACGATTTTGGGAAAGCGGATAAAAGTATAACCTTTGAAAAACAAAATAAGGAATTAGTCGCACTTTCCGTAGATCAACTAAAGCAAAAACTTTCGGGTATGATTGTAGGAAATTTCTATTCTGTTGTATTCTTACAGGAAGCGATTAAGATCAAGAACCAGGAGCTAGCAACATTGAATGAACATCTTCAGTTTGTTGAGAAAAGAGCAGCTACCGGTTCGGCAACTAATTATGAAATTCTGACGACGAAAGTTCGTATTTCGGCTATTGAAAATCAAAAGACCGATTTATTGACAGCATTGCAGGTACAACTTAGCCAGCTTAATTCTTATCTCGGTAAACCACAGGGAACGAAACTGACCGTAAAAAAGGAAATTCTTACACCGGAAATTTTGGCTTCGAATGATTCGCTGTTTACCATTGCATTCGATCATAGAAGTGAAATGAAGATTGCCCGACAGAAAAGTGTATTGGCTGATACGCGGTTGAAAATTGCAACTGTTCAAAATAACCCATCCTTTAATTTTATTGGTTCGGGCGGTTTGAAAAACGGATATTTTAATGATAAATATCAGGATATTGGAAAATTGAATTATGTAGTAGGCGTTTCACTTAAAGTCCCTCTTTACGATGCAAACCGTTCAAAATATACCAAAATACAGGCACAGTCGGATATTAATGGGAATGTACAAGAAACCGATCTTGTCCGCAGAACGATTGTGAATGAAGTCGTGGAAAGCAAAGCAAATGCACAATCAGCTTTGAAGAAAGTTCATCAGTCAGAGTTACAACTCGAACAGGCACAGCAAGCTTATTCGTTGGCAGATACAAGTTTCCGGGCCGGTACAGTCACTAATCTTGATTTGCTGGACAGTTCTACCTCTGTTGCCGAAAGCAGTCTTGCTTTGCTTAAAACTAAAATCGATTATTCTGTGAGTGTCCTGAGGTTGAAATTAGCACTCGGAGAACAAATATATTGATTCGTTATAGCTGATCCTGAAATATAAAAATACTTTTTTCTACTTTAAACTTTAGTGGCCAACTCTTCGGAGTTGGCTTTTTTTTGGTATGTCAGGGATAGCTCTATTCCCTGTGATAACCATTTAATTGGTTAACTGTGAAAATAGATATTCAAAGGACCAGCAAGGTTCGACTTACAAGTGGATAACTGATGCTTGTGTGTATCCGGTTCGTGAATTATTTCGGTCACGTGTTCAGTGTAATCCTGCCATAATAACACACAACCTTTTCATAATGGAATTGTTTTAATAGTGTCTTATATTCATTGTAATTTTTTATTTGATTGATATACTGGTTTATAATTAATTATTTGTTTTGTGGTATGACTTTCGCTTACCGGATTATTGAAAAAGAATAATAGTATTAATTTTAATAAATCAAGATGGTATGAATACTTTGTTGTCAATCGGTTTTTACGGCCTAACCGGCTTGTTGTGTTTTTGGCTTTTCTATAAATGTGTCAATTGGTTTGAAAAAATTTAATCTGGAGGACTTGATTATGTATATAGCACTATTAATTATGGGTTTAGGTATCTTTGGTTATATGATGTATGTTCTCATCAAACCCGAAAAGTTTTAATCAATACAATACAAGAAAATGAATACAGAACTATTAGGCACAGCGTTGCAACTTATTCTGATGGTAGTGTTAAGCTATCCGTTGGGGAAACACATAGCCAAGGTGTATAAAGGAGAAAAGAATCTGATGGATTTTATGGCTCCTGTGGAAAAGTGGATTTTTAAACTTACTGGAATAGATCCAATGGAGGAAATGGGATGGAAGAGATTTCTGAAGATTTTTCTCACATTAAATATGTTTTGGTTTTTATGGGCGATAATTTTACTGGTTACCCAAAAATGGTTGCCGTTAAATCCGGACGGAAATCCGAATCAAACCCCCGATCTTGCATTCAATACAGCTATCAGTTTTATTGTGAATTGTAACCTGCAGGATTATAGCGGCGAAAGCGGTATGACCTACTTTACGCAATTATTTACGGTTATGCTTTTCCAATTTGTATCTGCAGCAGCAGGAATGGCAGCCATGGCAGGTGTTATGAAGGCTATTGCATCAAAAACGTCAAAAACAATCGGGAACTTTTGGTATTATTTGGTGCGAAGTGTGACCCGTATTCTTTTACCGTTATCTCTTATCGTGTCATTATTCTTTATTTTGCAAGGTGTACCCATGACTTTTGAAGGGAAAATGCACATTAAGACTTTAGAAGGTGCAGAACAGGTTATCTCGCAAGGTCCTGTAGCAGCTATTGTCGGAATCAAACAACTGGGAACAAACGGTGGCGGTTTTTTTGGAGCGAACTCAGCTCATCCGTTGGAAAATCCAAGTTATCTAACCAATGTTGTTGAATGTATTGCTATTTTGCTTATCCCAATGGCTATGATATTTGCATTGGGTTTTTATCTGAAAAAGAAGAAGCTTGGAATAATTATTTTCGGAGTTATGCTTTTTGCCTTTTTAGTTGCTTCGGCAATTAATATTCACGAAGAGACAAAGGGGAATCCGCGTATATCCGCCATGGGAATTGACCAACGTTATGGAGCTATGGAAGGTAAAGAGGTCCGGTTTGGTGCTGCTGCCACTGCTTTATGGAGCTCTGCAACGACTGTTACGTCAAATGGTTCGGTCAATGGAATGCACGACAGCCTAATGCCGATATCCGGTGCAGTAGCGATGCTCAATATGCAGATTAATGCGTGGTTTGGTGGAGTAGGTGTCGGATTCTTAAATTACTATGCTTTTATTATTATTGCCGTATTCATAAGCGGATTGATGATCGGACGAACACCCGAGTTTCTTGGGAAAAAGGTGGAGGCTAAAGAAATGAAAATTGCAACGTTTGTGGTTTTATTACATCCGTTTCTTATTTTGGTTGGGACTGCTATTTCGGCTTTTCTGTCTGTGCATTCACCAACAGCAACCAGTGGTTGGTTGAATAATCCCGGGTATCATGGCTTGAGTGAAATGTTCTATCAGTTTACATCCTCGGCCGCCAATAATGGTTCAGGTTTCGAAGGTCTAGGTGATAATACTGTTTTCTGGAATTTCTCTACAGGTATTGTGTTGATTTTCGGACGATATATTCCTATAATTGGTCAGGTGGCTATTGCCGGATTTCTGGCAGAAAAGAAGTTTATTCCTTCGTCAGCCGGTACGTTAGAAACTGATACAGTAACTTTTGGAATTATGACTTTTGCCGTTATTTTTATTATCGCTGCCTTGTCGTTTTTCCCTGCACATGCACTCAGTACGATTGCTGAATACTTAAGTCACTAAAAAAAGAACCAGAACGTTTTGAACATAAACAGCTTAAATACACGATACAGCTATGTTTTAGCTAATGTTTTTTTGCCAGTCAATTGTGTTCCAAACAATAAAAAGAAAATTCAGTTATGAAAGATAAAAATTCAACAGCTTTATTTCAAAAAGATCAAGTAAAAGAAAGCTTAAAACAATCGTTTGTTAAGCTTGATCCACGGGTGATGATTAAGAATCCGGTTATGTTTACCGTTGAGATTGTTACTCTGGCTATGCTTTTCGTGAGCATTTATTCTATATCAGCAATCAACCAAGGCTCATTTGGCTACAATTTTACGGTGTTTGTTATTTTGTTTCTGACATTATTGTTTGCCAATTTTGCGGAGGCAATTGCAGAAGCCCGTGGTAAGGCGCAAGCCGACAGTTTAAAGAAAACACGTTCGGAAACTCCGGCTAAACTAGTTGTTGGGGATAAACTGGAACTTATCAGTAGTTCTCAATTAAAGAAGGGTGATGTGTTTGAATGTGAAGCCGGTGATACGATTCCTTCGGATGGTGAAATCGTCGAAGGGTTAGCTTCGATTGATGAGAGTGCTATCACGGGTGAGAGTGCCCCAGTTATCCGTGAATCGGGAGGGGATAAGAGTTCGGTGACCGGAGGTACGAAGGTGCTATCCGATTGTATCCGGGTCATGGTAACTACGGAGCCGGGCGAAAGCTTTTTGGATAAGATGATTGCCCTGGTGGAGGGTGCTTCCCGAAAGAAGACGCCTAATGAAATAGCATTGACAATTCTCTTGGCAGGTTTTACACTGGTTTTTGTCATTGTTTGTATAACATTGGTACCATTAGCCGATTATACAGGAACAGTCATAACCATTGCGTCACTTATTTCGTTATTTGTTTGCTTAATACCTACTACTATTGGAAGTCTGTTGTCTGCTATTGGGATTGCCGGTATGGATCGTGCATTACGTGCCAACGTGATCACCAAATCGGGTAAAGCAGTAGAAACTGCCGGTGATATTGACACATTGTTATTGGATAAAACAGGAACCATTACGATAGGAAACCGTAGAGCCACCAATTTATATCCGGCTACCGGCGTTGATTCGGACGAGTTTATCCGGTATTGTCAATTGGCATCACTTGCAGATGACACGCCGGAAGGGAAATCCATTATTGAACTGGTTTATGAGAATAAAGCTCATATAAAAAGTCAGGATTTACCAAAAGTTCATTCGGTTAAGTTTACAGCAGAAACGAGAAGCAGTGGTGTAAATCTTCTTGATGGGACGGAAATTCGTAAAGGTGCTTTTGAAGCTATCCGACATATTGCCGAAAGTGCCGGAAATATATTACCGGAAGAAATTGAAGATTTAATTAAAACTATTTCAAGTAATGGTGGAACGCCACTTGTTGTTTGTGTTAATAAGAAAGTGGTAGGAGTCATTGAATTACAGGATATTATTAAGCCGGGTATTCGAGAACGTTTCGAAAGATTGCGCAAAATGGGTGTGAGAACCGTTATGGTAACAGGTGATAATCCATTGACGGCAAAATATATTGCCAATGTTGCAGGTGTGGATGATTTCATTGCCGAAGCCAAGCCTGAAGATAAAATGAATTATATTATTAAAGAACAGGATAAAGGTAAGCTGATAGCCATGATGGGTGATGGGACAAATGATGCTCCGGCTTTGGCTCAGGCAAATGTAGGTGTGGCCATGAATAGTGGAACTCAGGCAGCTAAAGAGGCCGGTAATATGGTTGATCTGGACAATGATCCGACTAAATTGATTGAAATTGTAGAAATTGGCAAGCAATTATTGATGACCCGGGGTACCTTAACAGCTTTCTCTATTGCTAATGATGTTGCCAAGTATTTTGCCATTGTTCCTGCATTGTTTATGGTGTCAATACCAGCTCTTGCCAGGATGAATGTTATGAGGTTGCATAGTCCTGAATCAGCCATTTTAAGTGCAATCATTTTCAATGCAATCATTATTCCTGCTCTGATCCCATTAGCATTAAAAGGGGTTAAATATAAACCGATCGGCGCTTCAGCATTACTTCGTCGTAATTTGCTGATTTATGGGTTGGGTGGAGTAATTGCCCCTTTTATTGGTATCAAGTTAATAGATTTATTTGTTAGTTTATTCTTTTAAAATCATATTTATATGAAATCAGATCTTTTCAAATCATTAAAAATCACAATCATCTTTTGTGTGATATTCTCCGTCTTTGCTTTAGTTCTTTGGACATTTGCCCATATCTTTAGCCCGAATAAAGGTCAGGTAGAATTAGTAACTTTAAAAGGAAAAATTGTTGGAGCCGACAATGTAGGTCAGGCATTCAATAAAGATATTTACTTTTGGGGACGCCCTTCTGCCGCAGATTATAAAGCCGATGCGTCATCAGGAAGCAATAAAGGTCCTACCAATGTTGCCTATCTGAAAGATGTAAATACCCGCATTAGTACATTTCTTAAGCATCATCCTTATTTGAAACGCAGTGAGGTACCAGCCGAAATGGTTACAGCTAGCGGGTCAGGGCTTGATCCGGATATTACTCCCGAGAGTGCCTATGTTCAGGTAAGGCGGGTTGCCATGGCAAGAAACATGAGTGAAAAGATAGTGAAGGCAATAGTTGATAAGCAAATAGAAAAGCCTCTATGGGGATTATTCGGGCCTGCCAAAGTAAATGTACTGAAGCTAAATGTTGCACTGGAAAAGACGAATTTAAGAAATTAAACAGATTACTATTAGAGTTTTTTGGAGTTGCATTGTTGGATTAAAAAGCATTGCAATATTCAAGATTAAAAATGATGATTAACAATGAGTGAACCAATTCTCTGTCAAGATTAACGATCTATTCTCCTATTTTGGTGCTCATTGTTTTTCTTCATGTTATTAAAAGTCGAAATTAGTAATTGCTATTTTTCTTGCAATAGCTTAAAAATGAGTTATGGAAAATTACTTTTTTATGGGTATCGTAGTAACCAGAAGCAAGTTGGTTTATTGTTTGATGAATCAGAATAAAGTTCTCAAACAAGGCGATACTGCTAATGAAATGTCTGCAATTAGGTTGTCGATAAGTTTGTTATTACACGAGTTTAATTTGGCTAAAGAACAAATGTTGATTTGTGCAGAACATGCAGGTCAGTACAATTATCCGTTGATTTACATTTGCGAAAATGAGAATTACAGACTATGGTTAGAAAATCCAAACAAAATTAAATTTTATTGTTCAGGTTTGCAACCGAGTAAAAATTACAGATTAAATTCGAAACAAATCGCTGTTTATGCATCCAGAAATGCCGACAAAATAAACAATTGCCGACAACCCATATCGGAGGTCGAACACTTAAAACAGCTGCACAATGAATTGAATATGTTGCAGACTGATAGTGCAAAATTACAATCGCAACTATTTGACCAAAGAAACTATATGTCGGAAGAAGTGTTTAATGTAAATGCAACGCGGCTTATTGTTTTGATAAAGGGATTAGAAGAGGCGATTGCTACAGTTGAAGATGAAATTAAATGTATCTTTGCAGGTAATAAGTTCTTATCACAGCAAATGGAATTGTTGACAAGTATTGAAGGTGTTGAACATAAAGTGGCATTAAAAATGATTGTTGAGACAGATGCATTTACCCGCTTTGATAATTATAGGCAATTTTGTTCGCATGTAGGAATTGCACCGTTAAAAACAGTTCTAAAAGCAAACCAACATTTTCAATATCCTGTTAATGTCAAACTTGACAAAGGAATTAAGACTCTGCTGAATGAGGCTGCATTATCAATTATAAAGAAAAAAGACAGTGAACTGAGAGATTATTTTATTCGAAAACTGAAAGAAGGAAAAGATGAAAGATTAGTTCTTAATGCTATCCGGGTTAAGCTTGTCGCCCGTATGTTTGCAGTAATTAAAGCAAATCAAAAATATCAGCCAAAATATTCAATTGGTTAATTGTGTAATCATCATTAACCAATTAGTCAAATTATCAATCATTCAAATCATCGTCTAAAAACCTGTAAACTATTTTCGGTTAATGCTAGCTGAAAGATTTTTACCGAAGGGGTTTTGGACTGAATAAACAAGAAACTATGGGTCGAGAAGAAAATGCCTTACACTTTCTTGATTTAATTAAGAAGTCAAGAAAAGGGAAATTTAAAATATATATTGGTATGATTGCCGGTGTGGGAAAATCATACCGAATGTTGATGGAAGCCCATGATTTGCTGAATAGTGGTGTTGATGTGCAGATTGGTTACATCGAAACGCATAAACGGAAAGAAACGGAAGCATTGATTGCCGGCTTACCGATTATTCCGCGTCGTGAGATATTTTATAAAGGAAAAGAACTTGAAGAAATGGATCTGGATGCCATTATCAGGATTCATCCGGAAATTGTGATTGTGGATGAATTGGCACATACCAATGTGGAGGGAAGCCGAAATGAGAAACGTTGGCAGGATGTGGCGGAATTGTTGGAAGAAGGCATTAATGTGATATCTGCCGTCAATATTCAACACATTGAAAGCCTGAATGAAGATGTGCATGAAATTACAGGTATTGATGTGAAAGAACGTATTCCCGATAGTGTTTTGGGATTGGCGGATGAAGTAGTGAATATTGATTTGACTTCGGAAGAGCTAGTGGCCAGGCTTAAGGCAGGAAAGATTTATCAGCAGGATAAGGTTCAGATGGCATTAAATAACTTCTTCAAATCCGAACATATTCTTCAACTTCGTGAATTGGCACTTAAGGAAGTCGCTATGCGAGTGGGTAAAAAGGTTGAAAATGAATTTTTGGCTGATACGTCGCACATTCATCATGAGAAGTTTTTAGCCTGTATCAGTGCCAATGAGAAAACTCCGAGAAAGATCATTCTCAAAACAGCCCGGTTGGCAACACATTATAATACCGATTTTTATGTTCTTTACGTTCAGACGCCAAGTGAAAGTCCTGATCGAATACCGTTGTCCAACCAACGACATTTGTCCAATCATTTCAAGCTGGCTACCGAATTGGGTGGAGAAGTGATTCAGATACAGTCTTCCGATATTATTGGAAGTATTGTTGTGGTATGTAAAGAACGTCAGATTACAACAGTGTGTATGGGTCAACCTGCTTTTAAAATACCTCAGGCCTTCTTTGTGATTTCGCATTATAAAAAATTAATAGACTACCTTTCTCAGGCTAACACCGATCTAATTATTGTAGCTTAGACAGAAGGTTCAGGATGCGAGAAAAACAATGCAAGATATTTAAATCATTAACTTGTAACTTTAAATTAAAAAGATGTATACAAAGACAAAACTAAACCTGGGCATTGGCTTACTATTGTCCATGATTATTTTATTGGTTCTGCTTTCGGTGGCAAATTTTCAGATTCTAACTGCGATGGAGCCTAATAGTCCGGCTGCCGGTATTGCTCTTCAACGTGCTTTGCTAATGGTATCGTTGGTGGGTGCTGCGTGTATCATTGTGGGTATCTTGTTGTTTTTTCGTTTACCTGCTTCTATTAACCGTCCTATTCGTGAATTGACCGATGGAATACTTGAAATCGCGAATCATAATTACGAAAAGCGCTTGAATTTAAGTACGAATAAAGAGTTTGTACAAGTATCTGAAAGCTTTAATAGTATGGCTGAACGATTGGCCGAATATCGTGCCAGTTCGCTTGCTGATATCCTTCAGGGAAAAAAATATATTGAAGCAATTGTCAACGCTATAACAGAACCGATTATCGGATTGAATAATGACAAGGTGATTCTTTTTATAAATAATGAAGCATTAAGTATCTTAAATATGAAGCGCGAGCATGTTATACGAAAGTCGGCTACCGATCTTTCGTTGAAAAATGATTTGATGCGTCGTCTGATGAGAGAACTGCTCAACCCGAATGAAAAGAATGAATCGTTGAAAATCTATGCAGATAATAAAGAAAGTTTTTTTCAGGCTAAATATATTCCTATTCGTATGTTGGAAACAGGAGAAACTGAAACGCAAAGTATCGGGCATGTCATCATGTTGAAAAATATCACAGAGTTTAAAGAGCTTGAATCGGCCAAGACAACTTTTATCTCAACAATTTCGCATGAACTGAAGACTCCTATTTCAGCAATTCTAATGAGCCAACAATTACTCGAAGATAAGCGGGTAGGTGGGCTTAATAAAGAGCAGACAGAATTGTCCCAAAGCATTAAAGATAATAGCGAGAGACTGCTTAGTATTACCGGAGAGCTGCTTAATATGACTCAGGTGGAGGCTGGCAAACTACAATTGATGCCGAAAATAACAAAACCTATCGAACTGATAAATTATGCTATTAGTGCCAACCGGGTTCAAGCGGATAAATTCGGCTGCCAGATAGAAGTGGAATATCCCGAAAAAATTGAAAAACTCTATGTAGACAGTGAAAAAATTGCCTGGGTATTGACCAATTTATTAAGTAATGCCATTCGTTATTCACCTGAATACGGTCGTGTTATTATAGGAGCAAAGCAGATAGAAAATGTTGTTGAAATGTATGTGCAGGATTTTGGTAAAGGTATTGACCCGCGTTATCATCAAAGCATTTTTGATCGTTACTTTCGTGTTCCAGGCACTAAAGTTCAAGGGAGTGGTCTTGGACTATCCATCTCTAAGGATTTCGTAGAGGCTCATAACGGTACTTTATCCGTAGAAAGCGAAATGGGGAAGGGAAGTCGCTTTGTAATCAGGTTCGATGTACGGTAAAAAAAATATTTTAGAAACGTTTTTCTACTTCGTGACATAAAAAAGCCTTCCAATATAAATTGGAAGGCTTTCCTTTGTGATCCAACTGGGGCTCGAACCCAGGACCCCATCCTTAAAAGGGATGTGCTCTACCAGCTGAGCTATTAGATCATCAAACTTTGCAGGCTGCTAATGAAAGAAAAGTGATCCAACTGGGGCTCGAACCCAGGACCCCATCCTTAAAAGGGATGTGCTCTACCAGCTGAGCTATTAGATCGTTTTTCAAAAGCGGTTGCAAAGATACGCCTTTTTTTTAAATTTGCAAATGCTGTTTCCAATAAAAGTCTTATTATTTGTTTTTATAATTATAACTACTAGTTTTACAGTTAGTTTCGAAAAATAAAAAATAACAGAAATGTGACAATCTTCTTTTGGATGGGGCTTAGTGAAGGCATTTTCATAAATTATAAACAAGTTGTAACAGGTATTTTTGGAGGTTTACATGTGTTGCTTTATAAAATATTGTATCTTTGTACTCAATAAACAGTTAAAATAGCAAAGCATAAAAGATTTTGGATAGTTTTACGTACATTCTGTTAACCTTGATTTTCTCTGCTTTTTTTTCGGGGTTAGAGATTGCTTTTATCACTTCGAACAAATTACGTTTTGAATTAGATAAAAAGCAACGTAATCTTACGTCTTCTATTTTGTCTGTTTTTTATCGGCATCCCCAGCAATTTATTTCTACGATGTTGGTAGGGAATAATATCTCTCTGGTGATTTATGGTATGTTGATGGCTCAATTATTGACTCCCTGGTTAAGTCCTCTTGGAAGCCAATTTCTGATCACCCTTATACAAACGATAATTGCCACTTGCATTGTGCTTATTACAGGTGAATTTTTACCTAAAACTATTTTTAGAGCAAATCCTAATTTGTGGTTACGTATTTTCTCTTGGTTGTTGCTTGTCTTTTTTATAGTATTGTATCCAATATCACGTTTTAGTACAGGGCTTTCAATCGGTATTCTGAGATTATTCAGTATAAAAATCAGTAAAACGACAAAAAAGAATGTGTTTTCACGTATTGATTTGAATTATTTAATTCAAGAAACTTTTGATAATAAGGAAAACGAAAAAGAATTAGAAAATGAGGTCAAGATATTTCAGAATGCACTTGATTTTTCGAAGGTGAAGTTACGCGACTGCTATGTTCCACGAACCGATATTATTGCTTTGGAATATGAAACCGATGTCGAAACTCTGAAACAAACCTTTATTGAAACAGGATTATCTAAAATTCCTGTTTATAAAGGAGATATTGATAATATCGTGGGCTATATTCATTCTTCAGAAATGTTTGAGCATCAAAAAGACTGGAAAAGACAAATCAATCAAATACCTATAGTGCCGGAAAATATGGCGGCGCAAAAGTTAATGAAGATTTTTTTGTTGCAAAAGAAGAGTTTAGCAGTAGTAGTTGATGAATTTGGAGGAACAGCTGGAATCGTGACGTTGGAAGATATAATGGAAGAAATTTTTGGTGAGATAGAGGATGAACATGATAATAACGATTATGTGGCTGAGCAAACAGCAGAAAATGAATATATATTCTCAGGGCGTTTGGAAGTGGAGATTATCAATTCAAGATTTAACCTGAATATACCCGAATCAGATGCATATGAAACGTTGGCAGGTTTTATTTTACATAACCATCAACATTTTCCCAAACTAAATGAAATTATCCGGATTGAGGAATTTACCATTAAATGCGTTAAAGTAACGAACAATAGAATCGAATTAGTGAAAATGGCAACAGGTTAAAGATAGTAAAAATAGAAGGGTTCAAAAGGCGGAATTTGGTATATCTGTGATAAAAAAAAAAAATCGCGTTCAGATAAACATTTTTTTTTGTATATTCGTGCCCTCAAATTAAGTGAAAAAATCAAATAAAAAAAATACAAATTAATTTCAAAAAATGGCTACATTAGAAAAGATTAGAAGCAAAGGAGTTTTACTGGTTGTAGTGGTGGGACTTGCCTTATTAGCCTTTATTGTAGGCGATTTCCTGAAAGAAGGATCAACCTATTTTAACAAGTCAAAAGAAACTGTTGCGAAAATTGAAGGTGATGATATCAATATCAAGGATTATACTGCGGCAATAGACCAAATGACGGAAGTATACAAAATTGAAACCGGAAAAACAGACGTAAACGAAGAAACAATGACTCAACTTCGTCAATCCGTGTGGGAAAGCTTGGTTAACGAGAAAATTTTGAATGCAGAAGCTAAGAAATTGGGTCTTTCAGTAAGTAAAGATGAACTTTCCGATCGATTGATAGGAAATAACATTCACCCGTTGATTCTTCAACGCCGTTCGTTTGCCGGTGAGAATGGTCAATTCAGCCGTCCACAACTAGTACAATTCTTGAATAGTTTGGATGAAACACCTACTAGTCAGGAGATGAAACAGCAAATTGAGAAAGCTAAGAGCTATTGGTTGTTTTGGGAACGGAATGTAAAAAACAGTATTCTGCAAGATAAATATAATGCTCTTATTTCAAAAGCTGTATCGGCTAATAGCATTGATGCTAAAATGAGCTTTAATGACAGGAAAAACAGTGTTGACGTAGCTTATGTCGTTCAACCTTACTTTGTAGTTCCAGATTCGGAAATTAAAGTTAGCAGCTCTGAAATCACCGACCGTTATAACAAACAAAAGGCTCAATACAAACAAGATGCTAATTGCACTTTCAATTATGTTTCTTTCGACATCAAACCGATGAAAGAAGACTACAAGGAAGCTGAAAACTGGATCAATAAGCTAAGCTCAGAATTCAAAACCACGACTGATGTTGCTGGATTGGTTAATTCAAATTCAGATATTATGTACGACGGTCATAATTATTCAGAGAAGAGTGTACCTGAAATCTTGAAAGATTTTGCTTTTAGCGGAAAGACAGGTGATGTATATGGGCCATCGTTTAAGAATGATACCTATGTAATGGCTCGTATCATGCAATCAGGAATTTCTCAATCTGATTCTGTGAAATTACGTCATATCTTTTTAACAGGTAAAGATGCTTCAAAAGCAGACAGTTTAGTTGCTGCTATTCGTAATGGAGCTGATTTCGCAGCATTAGCAAAAAAATATTCTGCTGTAAAACAAACCGCAGCGAATGGTGGTGAGATCGGTTGGTTGCAGGAAGGAATGCAAGGGATAGATAAAGATATTACGGCAAATGCTTTCAATAAATCCAAGAATGAAGTGTTTACTATCAAAAATGCTCAGGGCGTTCAAATCATGCAGGTAGAAGATAAAACGTCTCCACGACGCAAAGTGAAATTAGCTATTCTTGAACGTAAAGTTGTTGCAAGCAATAAATCATATAGTAAAGTTTACAACGATGCAAAACAATTTGCTGTTGACCTTAAAGCCGATAATTTTGAGAAAAGAGCTAAAGAAAAAGGTTATATCGTTCGCCCAGCAAATGAAATTTTACAAACTGTCAATAAGATAGCTGATATACCTCAATCCCGTCAGATTATCCGTTGGGTATTTAAAAGCAGTAAGAATGATGTGTCAGATGTATTTGATTGCGGTACAAAATTTGTTGTTGCTATGACTTCTGAAGTGAATAAAAAAGGGTATCGTTCTGTGGATAAAGTTACAGATCAATTGAAAGCCGAAATTATCAAGGATAAAAAAGCGGAGTTAATGATCAAAAATCTAACAGCTCAATTATCGAAAACACCTACATTGGAGGGGTTGGCTTCCTTCTTGAAAGACTCAGTAAAAACAGCCAAAGCAGTAAACTTTGCATCTTATCAATTTGGTCTTGCCGGTTTTGAACCGACTGTAATCGGTAAAGTCTCTGTTACATCATTCGGTAAAGTCTCAGCGCCTATCAAAGGAAATGCAGGAGTTTATGTCGTTCTAACGTCGAACAAGCAAGTCAGCGCTCAGCCTTATAATGTCCGGATGGAAAAAATGCAGTTGAATAGTCGTACGAATTATTCATTGCCATATATGATTATTCAGGATATGAAAGATAAAGCTAATATAGTTGATAATAGACTGAATTTTTTCTGATTATAATAGGCATTTTTTAAATATAGAAAACGGGATGATTAATTTCATTCCGTTTTCTTTTTTCGGTAAGTTTACGTAACTTTGCGGAGAAGAGAAGCATTAAGGTATGAAAAATGAATGGTTAGTAATATGAGAAGTGTAATTCTAAAATTTTGATTGCCCAGTCCTGAAATAGATATCCGAAGAGGAAACGAAATTTAGGGCGATACTGTATGATAAACTGATTTATAAATCAATTTAGATACAATGGCATTTACATTTTTTATTTTAGAATAGATTGCGGATAATCTTTAGCATTCTCTCTTCTTATAATCCGTCGTAAGAGTTCATGATTCATTAGTAGGTATGCTAATCTCGAATATTTCAACCAAATTAACTTGAATGACATTAATATGAATAAAATAGCACTTGTCGGCAAAACGCTTGAGGAATTAAAGGCGATTGTTTCTGAATTGGGAATGCCTGCATTTACAGCGAAACAACTGTCTGAATGGATTTATAAGAAGCGTGTATTCAGCATCGGCGATATGACGAATATATCTGCTAAAAATAGAGAATTACTGAGTAACCAGTATGAAATAGGACGTACACTTCCGGTTCAAACAGTAGAGTCGATAGATGGCACTAAAAAATTTTTGTTTAAAACGAAAGAGGGACATTTTATTGAATCTGTTTATATTCCAGAAGAAGATCGTGCAACTCTATGTGTTTCTTCACAAGTGGGTTGTAAGATGAACTGCGCTTTTTGTATGACCGGTAAGCAAGGCTTTATAGCTCAACTCACTTCAGCGGAAATTATGAACCAAATCCTATCCATTCCAGAGGCAAAAACCCTGACTAATCTAGTATTTATGGGTATGGGTGAACCTTTTGACAATACGCTTCCCTTGTTACGATCGTTAGAGATTTTGACTGCAGATTATGGCTACGCATGGAGCCCCCATAGAATAACCGTTTCAACAATAGGATTAATTCCGGGAATGAAAGTCTTTCTCGAGATGACTAATTGCCATTTGGCAATTAGCCTGCATACTCCGTTTACTCAAGATCGGCTGCTTTTAATGCCTGTTGAAAAAAAATATCCAATCAGTAAAGTTCTTGAAGAACTTCGAAAACATGATTTTAGTAAACAACGTCGTGTTTCATTTGAATATATTCTGTTCGATGGTATAAACGATACTATGCGTCATGCCGTAGAACTTGTGAAAATACTTAAAGGAATTGATTGTAGGGTGAATCTTATTCGTTTTCATGCCATACCGGGAGTTGATCTAAAGAGTTCGAGTCAGGAAAAAATGACCTTCTTCAGGGATTATTTAACAAGCAATGGCGTTACTTCTACTATCCGTCGTTCCCGAGGAGAGGATATTTTTGCCGCATGTGGTATGCTATCGACACTTGAGAAAGAAAAGACTAACGACAAAAGTATTGAAGGTTTAGAGTAATCTCTTTATTCAAATATACATTTACTCAAATACTCATTTATGAGACAAATTTTGCGTACAATTAGTTTTGTAGCGTTGTTTATTTTAGTTACAAGCCAATCTAACTTCGCTCAAAAAAATCTCGAGACTCAAATTTCCGATTCTTTGACTTCGATTGCAAATAGCTATTCCATTGTAGGAAGAGTGAATGTAATAAGTCTTTTGCCTGTTGTAAAATCAAATAGTATTATCATTGTAGCTAATGACAGGTTGGGATATATCCCTTTACGAGAGAATAATGTAAAGCGTATCTACAATGCAATAAATAAGATACTAGCACATAAATACCCGGGATATTCTATAGCTTGCTTCGTTGAAAATAAAAAGATAGAGGATTTAATTCCTAATTTTTATCGTAAGGACAGTATTGATGCCCAAAAGCAATTTTCAGTTTCGTTACTTCCCAGACCGTTGGTTACAAATGTCTCCCGTCCATATCGTATTGAAAATGGTTTAGAAGGCAGGCATATTGTTCTTTGGCCGAGTCATGGAAAATACTATGATCAAAAACAAAATCGTTGGGTATGGCAGCGTGCAAGGGTTTTGCAGGTAGTTGAAGATTTGTATACACAATCTTATGTGCTGCCATATTTGGTTCCTATGCTGGAAAATGCGGGAGCTTGTGTCTTGCTTCCACGGGAGCGTGATACACAGTTAAACGAAGTGATAGTGGATAATGATGTCAAAGACAATTTATCACGATACAGGGAACAGAATGATAAGAAGAAATGGAAAACTGCCGAAGGATCAGGATTTGCCAACACACAAAAAATATATTTACAGGGTGAAAATCCTTTTGTGCTTGGGACTTCACGTTTTGTTCCAACAGTTACCAATGCAGATGAAACAAGTCGTGCTGAATGGATTCCTGATATACCGGAAGATGGTCGTTATGCTGTATATGTTTCTTACAAAATGTTGGAAAATAGTGTAAAAGATGCTCATTATACCGTGTGTCATAAAGGTGGTAAGACTGAATTTATCGTAAATCAAACAATGAACGGAGGTACCTGGTTGTATCTTGGTCATTTTTATTTTGATAAGGGGCGGAATAATCATGAGAAAGTGATATTGACAAACTTGAGTGCAGATGAAGGCAAGCTGATAACGGCAGATGCTGTGAAATTTGGTGGAGGAATGGGAAATATAGCGAGGAATCAAATACAAATGTCAGGTTCCGATATCAAAATTACAGATAGTCTAACTGTAGTAAAAACCCTTGCAAAACCTTTACCTGCTTATGAGTCGGAAATAAGTCACTATCCACGGTATACTGAAGGGGCTCGTTATTGGTTACAGTGGGCAGGTGTTCCGGATAGTATCTATAGTCGGACCAAGGGTCATAACGATTATTCTGATGACTTTCAATCCAGGGGTTTTTGGGTGAATTATCTGGTAGGTGGTTCTTCTATATCTCCGAATACAAAAGGTCTACATGTACCACTTGATTTGGCCATGGCTTTTCACAGCGATGCCGGTACATCTATGAATGATTCAATCATTGGAACATTGGGAATATGTACTATCCATAATTCTGAGGGCAAGACTGTTTTTCAAAATGGCGTTTCCCGATGGGCTTCGCGTGACCTTACCGATATTATTCAAACGCAAATAGTAAATGATATTCGTAATAAATTTGCTCCTGAGTGGACCCGGCGTAACTTGTGGGATAAATCATACAGTGAATCACGTGTTCCAGAAGTTCCCACAATGTTACTGGAGTTGCTATCCCATCAAAACTTTGCAGATATGCGTTACGGATTGGATCCTCGCTTTAGGTTTACGGTGAGTCGCTCTATTTATAAGGGAATGCTAAAATATATTTCTTCTGCCAATAAAGTCAACTATGTTGTTCAGCCGCTTCCCGTGGAACAATTCAGCAGTCATTTTGTAGATAAAGAGAAGGTGGAATTACACTGGCGTGCTGTAATTGATAGTTTGGAACCAACTGCTTGTGCCGATCAATATGTGTTGTATACCAGGATTGACAATGACGATTTTGATAATGGTGTGGTGGTAAGTTCAAACAGGTTAGTCATATCAATTCAGTCAGGCAAGATATATAGTTTTAAAGTCTTGGCGTTAAATAAAGGAGGTCAAAGCTTTCCTTCCGAGATCTTGTCTGTTTACAGGGCTCCAAATGAGAAAGGGGAAGTACTTATAGTGAATGGTTTTAACCGACTAAGCGCACCTGCAAGTTTTGCTTTGGACACTACGTATGCAGGATTTCTGAATAGTAAAGATGCTGGAGTTCCCTATTTGTCTGAAATGAGCTTTGTCGGCAGTCAGTATGAGTTTAAACGAAGCAAGCCATGGGTAAACGATGATGCTCCGGGATTTGGTGCCAGTTATGCTAATTATGAAACAAAAGTTATTGTTGGAAATACATTTGACTACCCTTTCCTTCATGGGAAAGCAATTAAAGCAGCAGGCTACTCTTTTGTTTCTTCAAGTGAAAAGGCAGTAACATGTGGTGATGTTGATTTGAATCAATTTAAATTGGTTGATTTGATATTGGGTAAACAAAAGCAAACATTCATAGGAAATGCTAAAAAAGCACCTGAATTTAAAACTTTTCCATTAGCTTTGCAGAATTCAATCCGGTCATATTGCTTGAATGGTGGAAACCTGCTAGTTAGCGGGGCTTTTATTGGCTCTGACTTGTGTGAATCGGATAAACCCCTTCATGATGATCAACTTTTTATTGAAAATGTATTGAAGTATAAATTCCGAACATCGCGAGCGAGTGTATACGGAAATATTAAAATAGTGGATTCTCCTTTTCGGGTCTTTAAAAAATCCGATTTGTCTTATTATGATCAACCGAACTCCATATCTTATTTTGTAGAGTCTCCTGATGCTATTGAACCTGTTGGAGACGGCAGTTTTACAATTTCTCGCTATACAGAGAATAATTTAAGTGCTGCTGTAGCTTATTCAGGAATTTATAAAACCTGTGCATTTGGTTTCCCTTTTGAAACACTTCGATCGGAGAAGGATCGTGAAAAATTGATGGAGTCTATCCTTTTATTTTTCTCCACAACTAAATAATTTTTTCAAAATGTAAGAGACTGAATAAAAAAATATATACATTTGAGCCGTGGCGTAAAATACCGGCTATTGAATACATTTTGTTCTAAAATAATCATTAAAATTTTAAACCTGAAAATATGGAAACAGACAAAATTATTATCGGCATAACCCATGGCGATATAAATGGAATAGGTTATGAAGTTATTCTAAAAACGCTGTCCGACAATCGAATGTTAGAAACGTTTATTCCTGTTATTTATGGATCTCCAAAAGTAGCTGCCTATCACCGGAAGAATTTGGATATTCAAGGTTTGAATTTGAATATCGTTAATTCAATTGAAGAAATCAATGTTAAACGAGTTAATATCATTAATTGTGTAGATGATGATATCAAAGTTGAACTTGGAGCTTCAACAGAAGAAGCCGGAAAGGCCGCATTTGCTGCTTTAGAACGTGCGACCGAAGACTTGAAAAAAGGTGCTCTTCATGCGTTGGTTACAGCACCTATCAATAAAAAAAATATCCAATCCACTAAATTTCATTTCCCGGGACATACTGAATATTTGGAACAAAAGTTTGGTACAGGTTCACCGGCTTTAATGATGTTGATAAATGATGTCATGCGAGTTGCAATAGTTACCGGTCATATTCCGGTTAAAGATATTGTGACTGAACTTACTGAAAAATTAATTGTAGAAAAGCTTACGGTACTAAATACCTCACTTAAAAAGGATTTTGCTATCATTCGACCACGAATCGCTGTGCTGGGTTTGAATCCACATGCGGGTGATGATGGTGTGATTGGCAATGAAGAAAAGGACGTGATTATTCCAGCTATTAAGCAGGCTGAAAAACTAGGTATCATATGCGTAGGACCTTATCCTGCTGATGGTTTGTTCGGTTCGGGGAACTTCAGTAAGTTCGATGCTGTGTTGGCCATGTATCACGATCAGGGTTTAATTCCATTTAAAACAGTATCGATGGATTCCGGTGTAAACTTCACTGCAGGATTACCTGTAATTAGGACTTCTCCAGATCACGGAACAGCTTATGACATTGCAGGCCATAATTTGGCTTCTGAAGAGTCATTTCGGCAAGCTATGTATACGGCTTATGATATTTATCAAAACCGAATAAGAATTGAGGATGCCAGTACTAATCCACTTAAAACAGAACTGCGATCTGAACGTGGTGGAAGAGTAGAATAGATAGTTTCCGGACAGTATACAACCAATAAAAGCCATGATACTTTAATTAGTGTTATGGCTTTTATTGGTTAGAATTATAAATCAGGACTACATAGGGTCTGCTGAAAAGTAAGCATCCCAAATACGCCGTATTTCATATAGCATAAAATAGGTAGACCTTTGCCTAAAAAAAGTTATGTTCAGTTTGAATGAAGGCAATCGTTATGTAGTTTGTTTGAATGGCGTAGATTTACGCAAAGGATTAGATGGTTTATGCGGACTGATCCGCTATCTGTCCTTGAGTCCTACCAGCGGAGATGTATATGTGTTTCTAAACAAGAACCGCACGACCATGAAGCTGCTCCATTGGGAACGAGGTGGCTTTGTGATCTACTATAAACGGCTGGAAAGCGGGCGTGTGAGTCACAAGATATTCATTAAGGAAGGCCATGAATTTAGCTCGCTTCGTTGGGATGAGTTGGTGCTGTTAATCGAAGGAATCAGCCCAAAAATAAAACGCAGAAAACGATATAATTTATCCTAAATTACTTGTGTATTTCATTGTATATTAGTATATTTATACTGTAAAACAATGGAAGATATGCAGCATATATTACAAGAAAACATTCTGTTGAAAGAGCAACTTTGCTTTAAAGACGACCAGCTTCGTCTCAAAGAAGAGGAGTTAAAGCGCAAGAACGAACGGATACTTTATCTGGAACGTCAGTTATTTGGCAGACGTTCGGAGAAGAGACTTCCCGATTATTCACAGGCTCAATTGACCCTTTTTGATGCAGAACAGGGTACCCCTGCTATAGAGCAGGAAGCTTCAGTGCTGACTACCCTGGTAGAAGATATAAAGCAAAAGGCAGAACAGCGCCGTAATACAAAGAAGTTACGCTCAGTATCTGA
>Ga0302286_10000504_pt1 | contig 32063 bp, 49 predicted proteins | sample III_Fen_E2_3_FD_198765 | JGI IMG/M metagenome (GOLD analysis project Ga0302286, IMG submission 198765) | Peat permafrost microbial communities from Stordalen Mire near Abisko, Sweden - III_Fen_E2_3 | ecosystem: Environmental > Terrestrial > Soil > Wetlands > Permafrost | place: Sweden: Abisko...
GGTCGCCAAGAGTTCCAGTGATTGCCCCCCAAATACTACCCCCGCCACCAATCGAGCCATCACTAATTTTTTTTAAAATCAGTGCGACTTTTTCCTCGAGTTGTTTAAATCTTTGTACAAAATCCATTGTTATTTATAAAATTCTAACTCAACATTTTGGTCAGAGCCAAAGTTTATTTTCTTTTGTTTAATTCTTTTGGCTAAGATTACGTCAAAATTATCTAGTTTAACGGTAACAGTATCGCCCGTCCCGTAGGTCTTGCTCGATGGTGAGGGTAGTGAATTTTGAACCGTACAGGAAAAAATATCGACAGGTAATTTATTAGTCTCGATTTCTTTTTGTATTCTATCGTCGACGGTATCCTGTTCAGTCAAACTTATGTCCTCAATAATTTCGGTTTGAGTAAACCAATCGTTTTGATAAATTACCCCAGCGTCATAATTCCCCAAAACCTGAACACCGTCAACATTTCCGCCGTAAAGTTTCCCCTTATTTATCACTGACCCAAAGAGAGGAATATCGAGTTTGTAGGTATTAGTATTCGATAGTCTGAAAATTGCGTTTGGTAAAACTGAGCCGATTGATGGGGCAACGGTTAAAACTTTCTGAGGTGAAATTTTAAAATCAAATCCATCAATTAAATTGTCTCCCGATAGTGCTGGCAAAATTTTAGCCACTGACTCGTCAGTATAAGGTCGAGTCCTGATTTTTGATGGTGTGATAGTCCCCTGAGTGATTGCGATTTCGTTTAGGTCATTGATGACGTCCCAAGCGATGAGACCGCCGTCAATATCGGTGAAAGTCCCAGTATAAAAAACATTTTCAAAATAAGCCAGCCACGATTTAAAATCAATCGTCAGAGTGTCCGAATTACCCTGATTTTGAATTGACGCCTGAGTAATAAACCCGCCAAAAATTAAAACATCGTCCTCGTAAAAATAAGCCAGTTTAACACCACCTTTGAAAAATGTAAGTATATCTATCCCCTGAGCTGTCAATGATTTCTCTAAATAGGCATAGCTAATATTTACCTGAGCCGTACAAATTGCGTTATGGACGAGAGTAACACTACCGCTCTCGTAAGGTAAAACCCATTTTAAAGAGCCGTCTCGATTTGTAATTTCGATTTTATATTGAAACATAATGGTATTGGTACTCTGCTGTTACGATACCAGTGTCGGCAACGTCGCCAGTAGAAAGAATAAAGCTATTTTGTCCGCAAGGTAAGATTAAAAAATCTCCCCCAAGTTCTGACATTTTATTATTGCCAGCATTGTCTAAAACAGACTCGTTGTAAATATCAATAATACGGCTTGCCCCTGAGTTGATGGTAGCGTTTACTGTCATAGATTTTTGATTGATGACATCGACCAAAGTCGGAGTTGTCAATTTTCCTGAGAAAGTAAATTTAGGGAAAGCCCAAACATTACCACCGACAAAAAAGTCGGTTGTAACTGCTGAACCTGACGACATATTGAGAGGGAGAGCAAAAGGAATGGCGAAAGTGCCACCTTTTCCAATCGTGATGATTTGTTGATATTTTTGTTGACTGACAAAAAAAGGATATTCGGCTTGACAATTATATTGAATGGCACTCGACATAATATCGTTTGAACTCAAATCGTTGCTGTTGCCCGTTATCATAGCGTCGAGAGTTAGTATCGAGCCATTGTCGAGAGTTACAACGATAGCGATTTTATCAGAGTCGGCGTAGTAGCTTGGAGTCAAATATTTTTCCAATAAAAGACGTTTGTCGGCGTGGTCGGCTGGGTCTCTGCCGTTAATAAAAACAGTAAAACTAAAAGTTTTCCCACCAAATCGAGATTTACCCAAGACGACACCGTGCCTCTGTAAAATATCAGAGACAGAGTATTTCTTAGTGAAAGGATTTGAGAGACCTTGGACGATGTAACCAAAACCGTCGGCGTCTTGGACTAGGTCGAGACCATTGATATTGAATTTCATTAGTAAGAGTAATTTAATTTATAATTTAATTTTGACATCATAGTATCCCAATCCATAGGGTTATTTATGATTGCCTCAATTTTAATTTCGTTTGATTTACTGCTTTGTTGATTGACAATATTACTAGGTACTGGGGTTCTACCTCTCAACATATCTTTTGATAAAACGAACTCGTCTTGATGGACAACAGCGAGACCAGTCTTTTTGACCCAGCCCCCTTTTTCGTACCAGTCGACATTCATTGTAGGATAATTGATTTCGTGTCCCGCTACTGTTGTCGAACCTGAGCCGAGAGAAAGGTGAGGAAATTTAATCTCTTTGAGAGCGTTGACAATTCCTGACGCCATATCTTTGAATTTTTGTAGAATTTTTCCAGCGACGTCGGTTATCTTTGACCAAATAGCGTCCATCTGATTACCGAGCCAATCGAAAGCCTCTTTAATTGGAGTCATTACGGCAGTCTTGACCCCGTTAAATGCCTCTGTAAATTTAGCCCAAATCTTCGTTAAAACATCAACTATGAAAGTCCAAGCGGTAGTCAAAGCCCCTGAAATTGCCTCATAAATTACTTGGAAAATACTAACTAAGAAAGTCCAAATTGTCGTAAAAGTAGTAACAAAAAAGTTGTAGACGTTGGTAAATATCATCACTATAAAATTCCAAACCTCAGTAAATACAGTAACTATCCCGTTCCAAACGGTAACAAAAAATAATGATATTGCGTTCCAAATCAAAGTTAATTTTTCATTGATTACTTGTAAAACTGCCATCAATTTGACTCCGACAGTGTCCCAAAGTTTTTGTAAAATGCCAGCGATAAATTCGTAGATAGTCCAAAAGACAATCTGTATCCCAGCCCAAATCATTTCACCGATGAATTTTATTACTGTCCAAATCCCATTAAAAACATAAGAGACGACTGTATAAATAGCGTTAAAAATTGTATAGTAAAAATTAAAATAAAAGGTAAGATAGGCAACAATTATATTTTTAATTACATCAAATACAGTCTTGACGACATTGGCAATACCATTAAAAACAGTCCTGACCGCAGTCAAGGCGTTGTTAAATCCTGTTTTAATTCCATTGACGATTTGATTTACTTTCGAGGTTACTGAGTTCCATAAATTAGTGAAAAATCCCCCGACTGTTGAGAGTGCCGTAGTTACGAAAGTTTTTATTGCGTTCCCGATATTGACGAAAAATGCTTTGACTGAGTCCCAGTGTTTGACGAGTTCGTAAATTCCGAAAGCTAAGAGGGCGACACCAGCGACGACTAATAAAATTGTCCCGATTATAGGTAACATTGTCCCCGTCAGCATAGCAAACCCAGCCCCGAGAGCTGGTAACATAGCGATTAAAATTAAAAGTGGACCGACTATCAAACTGAAAGCGGTAACAATTAAAGTCCCGATTGCTACAAATTTAACGATGTTCGGATTTAGATTGTTGATTACTTCGAGCAATTTAATTAAACCGCCTTGGAATTTTTCCCAAAGAGGCAATAATTGACCGCCGAGTTTTTCTTTTTGGTCTTCGAGTGCGACTGAGAGATGAGCTTTCATACCGTCAGCGGTATTTAGAGCCACCTCGTTGGTGAATTTTAAATTTTGAGCGAAACCCTGATTGATTGCGTCGACCTTTTGCTGTTCAGTTCCGAATTGAATGAGCTTTTGTTGAGCGTCAGTGAAACGGATACCTGATTTTTCCAAAACTCCGAATTGACCGTTTAAAGCCTTGGCTATCATATTGGCAGATTGAGAGAGTTGGTCGCCACTGGCAGAGACACCAAATTGATTGACTGCCAAATCAGCAAGCGAACCGCCCAAATTTTGAACGGCTTTATTTGATAGACCGAAAGTTGATAATTGAGCGAGTCCGATTTTGATGTTGTCGCCGTCTAGGACACCTTTTTTTTGTAGAGCGTCAGCTAACGCCTCGGTTTGTGAGAGTTGGTCTTTGGTGGCGTGAGAGACACTAATAACAGCGTGTTCGAGCTGAGCCTGAGCGGTTTCTACCTCACTGGCTTTGTCAATCCAATCTTTCATCATCGCAACCCCAGCAACGCCGACACCCGTCAAAATACCGCCAGCAATTTTTAAATTTTGCGACCATTGACCAGCCTTTTTTTGATTATCGTCGAGAGTATCCGAGAAATTTTTTAAAACAGACGACGCCTCATCTTGGGCTTGAATTAAAATATTAAGTGGGACGTTTTCCATAATTTAATTATACATTTATAAACCCGACAGTTAAGGCTTTTGTTTTGCCTTAAATTCCTCAACATTGTTTTTTTGCTCGAGATATTCCGCCATTTCTTGAACCCAATCGGCGGGCTGTTTTTCAAGTTCGGTGTAAGTTACGCCGAGAGCATAGCAAATACTGGCAATCACATAGGTATCAGGGAGAGCGGTTTTAGAGAGTAACGATTTGAAAAGATTTACTTTGTCTCTATCGTTTTGTTTTCCTCGTTTTTTTTTGGGTCAACGATTTTATCAATTATGTCGGTAACAACCTGAGCGTCAGCAACGCCCCAGTCTAAAATAGTGTCAGCGAAATTTTCAGTAATTAAAGTATCACCGATTTTGATTGAGATAACTAGGAAATCAATAGATTTGTCTTGACGACTACCCAATAATTCAGATGGTTTGACTTTACCCATTATTTCTTTTTTGGATTTTTCTACATCGTCTCGGTCAATATCCTCGGCTTTTACTGAGTCGTACATTACACTATCAATCGACCTTTTATCTCTAAAAGTGAGAACGTCTTTAATTTCTACCTCGTATCCGCTTGGAGTTGTTATTTTCATAATTAAGATTACAACGATGTATTAGTATTTGTCAACTCCACTTTTACCAAGCCATTTACGGCGTCAGGTTTAGAGTCGAAATCAATACTAACAGCATTTTCGTTTGAAGTGAGAGGCAAATCAGTTTTATTGAAAACAATGAGAGGGGCTAAGACATCGAGTTTGTAATTGCTGGCAACTCCGACAGTATCGCCGATGACTGTTAATTGAAGAGGTACGCCGTCGATAAGTTTAGCCTGAGCTAAATATCCATTGGTTACGCTATCTAAAACAGCGTTTATTTTACCTTTGAAAGATGAGCCACCATTGACAGAATATCCAACAGAGTCAACGCCACCCATTCCGTATTGATAAACAACACCGTTGTCGTAGGAAAGCTCGAAGTCAGTAACTTTTTCTTTAATATCAACAGAATTGATTTTTAAAATTGAGATGTCTTCGTAAGAGAAAACTCGACCAGTATTGTAGACGGCAGTAATTGGAGTTACTTGGTCGGCTGAGGTTTTACCCAATAAATCAAAAGTGATTTCGAGAGCAGAGCCAACTTTAGCTTTAATTTTGAAACCAGTAGCGATGACGCCCGATATTCTTTTACAACTAGGTTGAATGTCTTGCTCGGCAGTGTAGGAAATTTTAGCTCCCTGTTCAGTGATGACGTGAGTTTTGACAATAGTTTCACCACTAACGAGAGTAGATACAACTTTGCCCAAAGCAGAGGCGATAAAATAACCGATGTCGTTAGGGATAGCGTTCAAATCATAAGAGCCTTTGATGGTATTCTTACCTTTTGAAAATGCTTTGTTTTTGGCTAAGCTACCAGTTAAACCCTCAATTCCATTTTTAGCGAGTTCTTCGGAAAGACCGCCAGATGGTTTTAGGTTTAGAGTAATTGTAGGGGTAACAGCAGAGCCAAAAGTTGACTCTTTCCCTATGCTAACTTTGTTTAATAGTCCGTTTGAGTATTCCATATTTTAATTATATATTTTTAAAAATATATTTGTTTATTTAGAATTGATAACTTTAATTTTTTCCTTTTTACTGAATTTTGGCAAATCTTTATATTCAGAAATAAGAGGGTGATTGATTTCGATTTCAGTCTCGAAAGGTGTCCCAGCGACAATTTCGCCGACTCCCTGTAACACGATTGAACCTGAACCGTTGTAAATATATTTATTCATAATTTAATTATAGACTATTTTTAAATGCGTCGCTCAGTAATTGAGCCAGTGTATTTGATTTCATACATAAAGAGAGCCTCACCAAATCTCTCAGGATAAGCGACTAATCCCGAAAGTGGCTCAGTAGAGACGAGAGTATTTTCAAGAGTAACCTTGTCAATTAAGAGGGTTTGTATTGCCTCGCCAATATCCTCAATCGTCCTCTCGACATCATCTTTGTTTTGCTCTATCTTTCCCCATATTCTAATAGCCACCGAAGTATTTACTTTGGTATCTGTCATCGTAATTCTTTCACTGTTAAAACTCAGAGGGGAAATTGTACAAACTGGGTAAGCATTAAAAACGATTTCGTCAGTTCCAAAAACTTTCGTCCCAAGACCAGTGATATTTTTTGTTTTGATGACATCAACTAATTTGTCAATCAAGCTGGTGTAATTATTCATAGTTTAATTTTACTATTATTTTCCAGTTAAAAAATAACTTACTAATTTTGTTTTAGCTTTCGCCATTTCCTCGGGTGTTTTTTGACCAGCTAATTCTCGACCCTTTTTCATAAAGCCTTTGGCTGGGACACCTTTGACAGATTTTGTCCGTATCCAAGTGCCGTCTTTTAATCGAAAATTCAAATATTCCCCTTTCGTTGGAGTGATTGGTTTGGCTTTGTAGCCATAAATTCCAGTACCATATTCCTGATAGGCAAAGTATGGTTTCATTTCGCCCATAAAAACCTCGCCGACTATTTGCTGACTCTGTAATCCTATTCGAGTGGTGATTGATTGTAGCAAAGTTCCCGTATCTGTTGGGGCATTTTTAACAGCCTCTTCCTGAGCGACTTTCGTTAGATTGTCAATCATCGTCCTGTAAATTCCCCGAGTAATAGTTGGAAAACCTTTCATAGTACCCGCTAACTGCTCGAGTCCCTCAATTTTTACATTGAGACCGTAGCCAGCCATTACGAGACTAAATTGATAACACACGCCCCAGCAATCGTCATTTTGTGAAAGCAAAGAGTTTTTTTAGGATTTCCTTTGATGATGTATTCCTGACCAGCGGTAACAGTCGAGTCGCCTGAGACAACAGTAAAAATATCACCAGCTTTTAGGCTGATATTCTGATTAAAGAAATAGAAATTAAATAGATTACCGACTGGGACGTTCTGATAAATCATACTATCCTCGGTAGTTGCGGGGGTAATTAAAACTTTAGCCGTTGCTGAAATTGTTGATTTTGCCCCTGAACTTGGGACGTGTTCGACTTTAACGATAGCGTTGAAATTGTGTAATAATGCCATAGTTAAGTATAGCAGTTTAGACGCAAGGCAGAGTATACTTTTCGACGATTTTTTCCAAAATTCCTCGACTTTCTTGATTAAAACCGACGGTTATTGTACCAGTGTCCATCTGAGAAACATCTTTATTGCCGTATTCTTTCTGTAAATATGTTTTAGCGACAGCCTCGATAATTGCTCCGACAACGTCCTCACCCCAAAACTTTTTTAGAGTGTACTGAATTTTTACAGCTTGCTCGTCAAAACCGTTGGGCGAATAAATGCCATTTCTGAAAAAGACATATTTTGGATAGACTAAAAACTCGACTCCGAGATTTAGGGTATTGTTTGACCCGTCTTTAATAAAGACATCATTACCGTTGACAGTAATTTTTTGGACTTCGTTGATTGGAGAGTTTGAGGTATAGAGTTTGTCAGTACCAGCGTCAAGAGTTTCCTCGTAAATAGTATTAGCAATTTTGAAATTACGACCAGCACCGCTCGAGATGTCGTCCTCAGCTTTTAAAATCATCTTTGCGATGAGGGTTTCTTTTCCAGTGATTACTTCGTCAAGAAAATCGCCAATATTAGCGGGGGTAACACCTGACCAATTTGATTGTTTTAATTCAGCGTCAACTATTTCAACGACTGGGGTTTCGTCAGGCATTTTTTACTTTGTCTCTGAACTGGTAACCATTTTATTATTTTGTGTTACCTCTTTTTTTTCTTCGGCTGGTTTTGTATCGGGAGTTTTAGTTTCGTTTGTTTTAGGGGCTTTGGCGACGTCCTTAGCTTTGGAATTGTCTTTTTTTTCTTCAATAAGCTCAATTCTTTCGTCGTTTTGTTTAACTCCGAGAACTTTGGTATCGACAGTTTCGCCGACATCATATCTCTGATTACCATTAAAGATGACTTGTTTTACTATTGCTTTCATTTTTTTGTTTTGTAAATAAATATTTAATTTAGGAATTACCTAAGAGAGCGAAGTTTCCCTCGCTCTCTTTCAAATTCTTAAACTTATGCTCCGACGTGAGCGTGGGTTTTGAGGATACAGAAAGCCTTAGTAGCCTCAGCGACTTTGATGTCGACTCTTTCGATGATACGGATTGCGGACATATCTTGACCGAAGAGAGATTTAACAGTTGAGCCGTCGGTGTAAGTTCCCTCAGTTGATAAATCAATTCGGTATTCACCTCTGTCTCCAATTATTAAGTAATCAAAGTTTCCACAGATAACGAATGGGGTAGCGACTTGGGTTTCGTCAGTTGTCTTTGGTAAGACTGGGGAGAATATTACTGGCAAATTCCAGATTGTTGCTGGCATACCGCCCGCTGGATTTTGGAGAGCGTATTGAGTGGTCAATTTTTGTTTTCTGAAAACATTGAACACCGAGAAACTCATAGCGTATTTAGCGTTATTGACTGCGTTTTCGTCTAATTTTCCAGTCATATCCATTAAATCGTCAAGGGTAGCACCTGCGAAAGTTTCAGCACTGGCTAAGGTTACAACTTGGACAGAGGCATTTTTCATAATACCCTCGCCTGAGTTTTCACCAAGTAGACCCCAAGTGTCTTCTTTCTTAGCGATAGCCTCAGCAGATAATTGAGTGATTAAGTCAACTATTCCGATTGTAGCGTCAGCGAGTAATTCATTGTCGAATGGGATTAAGCAAGCGATTTTTTCAACTTGGAGAGTCAAAATACCTGTTGCTGGGATTGATGGGATTAAACTAGCACCAGCTCCGATACGGTAAGCGATTACAGCACCAGCGGTAGGGATTTTTTGAACGTCAGAAACGACAGGGACAACTCGTCCATATTTTCTGATTACGCCGTAGGTAGGAATTAAGCGGATTATTTCACTAGAAAGGTAGTCAGGGGTATAGTCGCCACCTGTACCAGCGGTCAAATTTAATTCACCGACATCTTTAGCTCTTTGTAAGAGTGCGGTTTTCATACCGTTGTCGTTTTGATATTTTGGAGAGATTGATTTGATGTAATCAACAGCGAGCTGTTTCTTTTCAGCGGTCATTTCTTTTTCAGTGCTACCACCAAAGAGTTTGCGATTAGCGTCAGTTTTTAAAACTTCAACTACACCTTTAACAGCTAAATCGACTAAACCTTTTTGGTTTTCATCTAACATTTTTTTGATTTTCTCAGAGGTCTTGATTTTCATTTTTTTAAGATTTAATTTTTAATAATAAATAAATTATAAACTATTTTTTTATTGTTGTGTCAACGAGGTAAATTTTTTGAGAGTTTTCTCAAAAGTATTGACAAACTTTTTAACTTTCTTACTTTTAATTATAGCCTTTTTTTTGTCGTCAAGGGCTTTCTTTTCATCGAGGGCTTTTTTGTCAGCTAGAGCCTTAGCCTTTTTCAACTCAGCTCTCTTTTCAATAGTAACCTCGACAGTCTTAGAAATAATCATCTCTAATTCTTTCTGAGAAAGTTTGTAGAATTTTTTTGAAAAGACTTTATATTTGACATTGAGAGATTTGACTCGGCTCAAAGTATCAGTATCAGCACCTTTCAAAGCTCTTGGATTGGCTGGGACTGGGACAACAGACAACTCATAAAGTTCGCAAGATTTAAAAGTAAATTCGCCAGTTTCGTCCCATTCTAGGATTTGGAAACCAACAGAAAAGGCAGAGAGAAAACCCTTAGCCATTAAATCAAATACCTCTTTCCCGTCTTCACTATTAGCAAATTCTAAATCGAATAAAAGTTTACCGTCCTCTACCCACACTCGAGTAGCTTTAGCGATTGGCTTAGAGTGGTAATCGTGTCCGTACAAAACAACAGGGTTATTTTTGAAATTGTCTAGTTTCCAACCCATAGGATTGATTGACTCGCCCTGTCTATCGACTGAGCCGTCAGAACCGATGACGCCTTTAATTGTCATTGATTTTTCGTCAATAACAGATTTCGATACACTGGTAAAAATGTATTTGAGTTCTTTCTTTTTAGTTTTCATAATTTAATTATATATTTTTTTTAAACAAATATTTTAATCAGGTAAATACGGGACTGTTGAACATCGGCAATTTGGGTGAACTGGTGAGTCTTGGTCGCCACTCTTGAAACTTCCCCCTAAATCAACGATTTCCTCGTCATTCATTCGACACTCTTCGCAAGCGTCGGACTCAGTGAGCCATTGGATTTGTTTAACGATACCACTGGCGTACATTTCTTGTCGAGAGCCATTGGCGTAGGCATAGGCTAACTCAGTTTTGGCTATTCTTTCAACTTGGTAATCCTCTTTGTCGGTTAAATAAGTTTTCAGCATTTCTCGAATTGATTTAATACTCGAGCTATCTTTGGCGAGTTCGTCTTTGATGATATTCAAAACGTCGGCATTGATTGTCTTACTTACCCCGTCCGCCGTGTTTCTAGCTCGGGTATCGAGCAAAGCAATCGCTGAAATATGAGAGAGAGTAGCGTCGCTCTTGAAATTATAGGTATCTTTCATATTTTCTCGACCATCGACATAGGCGTCTTGGCTATTTTTAGAGATGACAGTGTAAAGAGATTTAACAAAGTCGTCGCCCTTTGGCATTAAGAAATTGAAAATCTGAGAGGCACTGAGACCGTCGGTTAAAATAGATTTATTTTGGTAGGTTAGGCTTTTCTTTTTGAAAGATTTAATATAGTCCTCGAAAATAGGCTTTAAACCTTTAGACATTGTCTTTATATTTTGGACGATATATTTTTCTTTTTTGTTTTGATATGCCTTTTGTAATCGACGATTTTTATAGTAGGCTTTAGTCTTTGGGACGTAATCTTTTTTTACTACTTCCTCAGTTCCTTTTTTTTTAACATCACCAGCACCGAGGGCAAGTAGTGGGTCAACGCCACTATTACTATTACCACCCTGAGGCAAGTCGTATTTATCGTCCTGTATTGGCTCTCTACCCTCTTCGACTCTGATTTCATTGTAAGATAGCCATTTAGCACCCTGATAGTATTTGAGTTTAAATTCTCTATCCTCAGGGATTGGAGACTCAAATTCAAATTCCATTCCCTCAGTTCCTTTGAACATTGGCAAATAAAATCTGTTTAATTTCTCGAAGAGTAATTTTAATCGTGGGGCTGTTACCTGTTCAGCATAAATTTGACGAGCAGTGATTGAGGTTGCGTAGTTTATCCCGTCAGTTCCGCCAAGTAATATCTTTGGAGTTTTAAATATTTTCAAAATCTTTTCCTCACTCATTTCTCTTTGAGCGACGAAACTCATATCTCTTTGTTTTAATCCGATGTCTTGCCACTTAGCACCACCACCGAGGACGATAGGTTTATGAGCGTTTTTGAGACCAGCGTTCGACTCTTGATATTTGTCTCTCAATTCTTTTCGGTCTTTGTCAGTCATCGCTCCGTCAATAGAAATCAAACCCGATGGGACACCGCCATTCTCGAAAAATTTAGCGTTCCATTTACTAGCGTTCATATCCCCCTCTGACTCTTGACGAGCTTTTTCGAGGGTTGAGAGTCCTTCCCATTGATTGAAAGGATTTGGTCGATGTATCATCAACATTTCGTCAGTAGTATATTTTTCAGAGCGATTGGAGAGAGAGCGAAAACCAGCGGGGAGTTTGTTTACAAACATCAACTCGATTGAGGTAGGGTCGCAAACCCAAATCTCACGAGGGTCGCCACCCTCTACTCTATTTAGATACATAAAGTTTTTGCCCTGAATATCCATCATCGAAGAGAGTAGATATAAAACATCGGTAGAGGTTTGAAATTGGTTAGGTCTTTGTAAGAGAGTAAATGCTGGGTGATTACTGTCGACGATTGTTTTTTCCTTTCCGTTCTTTCTATAAAGATGAAATTCAGCACTCGATACAGAGGTGGCTAAAACGTCAATACAACTATAAACTAGACCGACATATAAATCTTTTTTGGAATACTGCCCCGAGACTCCGAACATTTTTAACAGGTTCAGAAATCCCGACACTCCGCTAGTGCTGGCTTGCTCGCCTGATTTGACAGCGACGTTTTGGATTATTTTATCAATTATATTCATATTCTAATTATAGACAAATTAAACAGAAAAAATATAAGGTCTGTCCGTTGGAGTTCCAAAAGATAGGGCGATGGCGTCGGCGTGGTCTGGCGATTTTCCCTTGGTTCTTTTTTTCATATCCTCTTTTGGTTCTAATTTAATAATCTTATCACTCGACGTCTTGTATTTTATTTCGCTGAGTTCTGCCAGCCAATATTTTTGACCAGCTACTAACTTCCCACCGTCTCGGACAAATACAAAAAATTTCCAGTACATTTCCGCCTTTGAATTGTAGAAACGACTTGGGTCGGTGGCTTTCGCTCCGAATATAGATTTATTGTAGCCCTTTTCTAATTCAACCGCTCTGTCGCAAACCCCGTGTCCTATTCCAGTGTCATCAATAAAGATGTTTTCGTCCTCGAGTTTTAGTGGCTCATCTTTTGGAGTGTTCAATTTACAGCCGTCGTATTTCTCTTGGACTCTGTCAATTTCAGAGATATTGGTCATAGTGTCCTCTGTCTGATTTTCAAACTCTACCCACGCCTGACGGGTATCGTGTAAGCCCCCGACGTTACTGTCGCCACCACCGCCGACATCGACTCCCATAGCAAGACCGCCTTTGAGTGGTAGTATTTGGTCAATCATCGCACCTGTAATCAATTTCTCAGAGAATAGGAAACGATAACCCTTTTTATCAATCTCAGCTTTCTCAGGAAACTTACAGAGCCAAAATTCCTCAAAGAAAGGTAGCCCTCTATTTTCCTCAACGTCTCGAGGGTCAATACGTCCCTCAGCGATAGCTTGCTCGAGAGAGATGTCGATTACTAAATAATCGTCGTTATGTTTTACGTTCTTATAAAAATGGTTTCGATTGATAGCGTTTCCCAATTCAAAGAAAAAAGTATTGTCTCGGTTTCCAGTACCCGAAAGAATTTTTTTGACCTGTAAATATTTAGAGTCAGACAACAACGGCGACTCATCGAGGATAATATTTGGGACGTGTTCACCGATACCAACTGAGGCGTCGTCGTCCTTTCCAAATAGTGAGATGATATGAATTTTGCCACCACCAGCGAAAGAGAGATTTTGTTTTGTCCTGTCTTTTCTGAGTCGGTCAAATTGCTCGTTACTATCCAGCTCTAACTCTTGGGAAAAAATACGGTTGTCAAAAATATGGTCGATGACCTTTTTCATCACCACCCCTGACGTTCCAAATTTTACAGAGGCGAGGATAAATTCTTTCTTTCTAATACAGCTCGCATAAACCACCCCCATAGCGACAGCCTCAGACTTTCCGTAACCAGTAGGGGCAAGGGTAGCAACTCTCGGCGAGAGAGTAAGAGCGACAACACAAAAAATTAAAATCTGTCCATCGGACATCTGGTCGCCCGCTGGCTTGCCATTGATTTTGAAAAGATTATTGAGTTTCTGTTTCCCCCACACTAGCAGTAGGTTGACATAAGTTTCTGATAATTTCATCGCTTTCTTGTAATTTTTTAATTGTGTCCTTTATTTCTTTTGTTGACTCATTTTCCATTTTAATATTCTGTTTTGGCATACCGTCCATATAAGACCAAATCATTTTTTGAGCGGTAGTGTCGCCACTGAGAGCCGACGCCCAAATAGCATTTATTAGTTTTTTTCTTTTCTCAGCGTCAGACTTAAACATTTTTTTAAATGCCTCAGTAATAGAGTAGCCCTTTTTTGGTCTACCCTTTTTATTGATACTGTCAGGGTTATCTTTAAAGCCACCAGACCCCTCTTTATTTCGTCCCCCGTCATACTTGTTATTTACTTGTTTTTCGGGTTCGGTAACAAGTTTGTTTTTTGCCATAATTAAGTCTAGCACTTTCTTACTTTTGATATAGTTGGATTATTATAGATGATACAGTGTGATACAGTTGTTATTTATCCACATTCTCCGCATTTTGGCGGTGGAAAAGTGGAAAACTAGTGATAGTAAAAGTCTCAAAAACCCTATCAGACTAATCCCCTCTTCATCAAACTACCCCTCTCTTAGGTTCAGAATACAAAAAACAGAGAGACATATCAGTAGGGTAGGGGACTTTACTAATTTCCGCAATATGATAGAGTAGGGTTATGAATGGACACACTTTTAGAATGTTTTACGAAGACTACGCTCGATGTAAATTAGCTGAGCATTTAGGGGTTGATGTAGATAAAATAATTCACTTAAATAAAATCAATGCCGTTAGTCCTTACGATTTACAACATAAAGAAACTAAATTTGATGTTAAATTTTCTTCGCCTTGTGTTGTTGTAAAAAATCGTAGTGCTATTTGGGATTTCTCTTTGAGAAAACGACACAGTGGTAAAAGGTGCGGACAAAAACAAGAGTGCGATTTTTTTCTATTAGTCGGTATGAAAAACGCAATCCCTCAGTCAATTTATTTAATTTCGTCTGATTGTTGCCCGACAAATCATATCCGAATACCTCTGACAAAAAATAGTAAATATGAAAAATATTTAATTTTCTGACGGATAGTGTTCGTCAAAATATTTCTCGACTGCTTCGAAGTCCCAAACACAAAGAGCAATCGCCCCTCGAGAGTCAACGCTTTCCAAAAAATCTTTTTGAAATTGAGTCGGTTTATTACTGCCAATTTTACACTCGATAAAAATTCCCTTGCCGTCGGGGGCGACTCCGACAATATCGCTGATACCTTTAAAACCGTAGTGAATAAATCGGCTCTGAGTCTTTCCTTTTCGCCAGCCAGTTTTATATTTGTATTCTGATTTATTTCCCCCAGTGTTCTGACGCCAAACATAACAACCCCGATAATTTAGGTATTGAATAATTTGTTTGACGAGAGTCGTTTCGGATTTACTTATCATTGAGAGATTTTAATTTGTCGTTGAATAATTTTACTGCTCTCTCGAGTTTTAGGGGCTGGTAGTTTAGCTCTTCAACCGAGATTAAATACTGCCGATAATTTTTGACGGCGATTAAATCTTTCTCGCTCGAGCGGTGGTTTGTATTATGAAAATGTCCGTGGAAATTTACCTCGTAATTGTCGATAGTCCCAAAATCGCCCTGTTGATAATAACGAGGCTGGTGAGAAAACAAAATTATTTTTCCGAATTTTTCAATCGAGAGGGTTTCACAAACCAAGTCCCAGCCGTGGTCTAAATACCACTGGTAGGATTTCCTGTCGTGGTTTCCTTTGATGAGCCATTTTTTACAGGGCAACGCTCCGAGTATAGAGTTCCAATATTCGTCCTTACCGATACAAATATCGCCGAGGTGAATTAAGACGTCAGTTTTTTTGAGAGCCAATAAGCCTTTTAAAATTTGAGTTTCGTAATCAGCGGGGCGATGGCAAAACATAGCCATTCTATAAAGATGATTAAAGTGAGTGTCGGTCGTCAGATAATAGGACATTGATTTAGAATTTAAACCGACAATTCATACAGGTCAGTTGCTCGGGTTTTTTGGCTAGAATAAATTTGAGCGGGATTGAGGCGATGATTAAAATTATCCCGAAACCGAATAACCAGCTCGAGAGAATACCGAGACAGAGTACCCACTTCCAAGCGTCTCGAGATGAGCTGACATTATAACTCTGACAATTAGGACATTGATGTTTATTTTTCATTTGTATTGTTTTTAATAATTAACCAAAAAGTTCGCTCGATGTCAACGATATGCCCTGTTTTTTTACAGTGGTATCTCGCCCGAGAGGTGGCTAAATCTACGCTCTCGTCTTTCCAATTACAAACTCGACAATGAGCGATTTCGCCGAGCTGTCCCTGTCTGACTACTTTGGTCATTTAAAAAATATTTCTAACCAATAAGAAAGACACAAAACAACTACAATAATGGCAAAAATTACGAATAGGAAAAAGAATACCCCCGTAACGTCTCGACGGTCTCTCTTTGGATTGTCGATATTGATACCCCAGCGTTTGAGAGTCTTTTTGTGAAAACACCCTATTTCTTTCGGTTGGTGTTTATAAAACATCGAGGTTAAAAATTCGATTTCTCGAGGACAGACTTTTTGTAGCTCGAGCTTTTCCTTTCCGCACTCGTCGCAAAATCTATCTTTGAAAACTTTAAAAACTAATTCAGAGCCACAAGTAGAGCAAAATTCGTGTGTAAAAACTTTGTCTTTTCTCTGTTCGTCCAATTTTAAACATTCATTTTTTATCATTTTTTTAACATTTCCTTTGCCTCGAATAATTGCTCGAGACAATCTAAACAAATATCGACATTTCTTTTCTCGTTGTGAAAGAGGGGTTTATTGTTTTCATTACAGAAATCACAAATCCCCGTTTGACTAACTCTGATTTTTGGCTCTCTGACTTTTTCGTAGCCGACGATATTTAGTTTTTTCATAATCCAAAAACCCACTTAACCAATAACAAAATGAACAAAACAGGGATTGCGATAGGTAGCAAAATGACAAAAAGAGTGATTATTGTTGTAAAGATAAAAGATAGAGTCAGGCTTATTATTGCGATAATAATTCCGACTATCCCTTTAATTGGTTTGTTGTTGATTTTAATTTTCATTTTGTTTTTCTCCTATTGGCGTTTTTACGTTTATTAGCCTCTCGGCGTTTACTAATTTGTTTTTTGACTTGGGTCTCTTTATTCCTGAGAGAGTTGAGTTTCCCTTTCCAGTTGAAAGTTGGTATTTTGATGATTGGTGAGACTGCCTCGTCGATGATTATGTTGTCGTTCATTGTTGTTTTTCTTCCTGAGGGTGGGCTTTAATGAATAAATCTATTTGATAAGCCTCGTATAAAATACCGCCTATCGTTACGAATAATAACAACATACCCCAAAGTAGAGAATTTCTCAAAAGGCAAATTGTAAAATAAACAAAAAGACAATTTATAAAGACAATAAATAAAGAGAGCCAGTAAATAATCAGCTTGACGATGGGGTTTATTTTTGTTTTTTCCATAGTTTAATTTAGCAAGATTGCGAGAAATAAAATGTAAGCGATAAATAATTCGATAAAAATAATCTTTCTTAGGTTTGATTTCTTTGGTTTTTCCTCGACTGGTTTGACCATAGGTTGAGTTATCTCTTCAAAAATCATTCTGAAATCCTTTTTGTTTTCGTAATCGTGAATAACAATGTTTTTGAAAAACTCAGTGTCATTGTGATTGGCTTTGAATAATTCGCCAATATCTCTCAAAACCATAACCTCGACCCATTTCTCATTTTTAGGTTTAGTAAAAGACTCGACTGAAAATACAGCCTTTTTCTCTAATTCCTTTCTGAGTTCGGTGTTCTTTCCCATTTGTCGAGGGCGATTGACGATTGTCTCAGCCTGTTTTTTAGTTTCCTCTTTTAAATTGACAGCGACGTGAGTGATTTGTTTCTTTTTTCGATTTAACGGTGATGTTGTCGTGGCATTTTCAACCGCTTTCTGATTTTTTTCGACTGCCTTTTTAAATTCTTTTTCGGCTTTAGTTTGTTTTATCACGTCGATTTTTTCCATAAATTTCATTGACCTTGTTATAAATCCAAGTTCTCTACGTTTAAAATCCTTTAACCATTTATCTACCTCACCAGCTTTTTGAAAATTTACAGTGATAATTTTTTTATCTTTTGAAAATTTCTCAATTTTTCCTCTTTTACTCCACCAGTCGCCTATTCTAGTTTTAACAACGACGTCCGCACCTTTTTTAATTTCTCTGAGTCTCATAATTTTATTTTGATTTTTTAACAAATAAATTTTTAGCTGGTTTTTTATTGATGTCTTTAAATAAATTGTCGGCAATCGTTGGAAAAACAACCGATTTTTTATCACCGAGACTCTTCAATAATTTAGCTTTATTACTATTCGAGAGGTAGCCACCAGTCGAGACAACTAGGACGAGACCGTAGGCGACAACGTCAACGAGAAAAATAAACAAACCGATTAAACCTTTCCAAAAACCACCGTAAAGTAGAGCAAATTTATACTCAAATAATCCCATAAAAACAGCGGTGAAAACTCCGAGAAAAATCAAGTCGATTTTAGCCTTTTTCTCGAGCTGTTTAATTAAATAATTATTGGCGGTTTCTACCGCTTTTATCATATCCTCTCGGGATATTTTTTGTTTTTTGTCTGTCATTGTTTTGTATTCTAAATAATAATAATTAAAAACTTAACTCAAAATAGTAGGTATAGGTCGACCTTGGAAAACCAAGTTTATAAACCCAGTTATCTCGAGTTCTGTTTTACCCTCTGCCTATACGCATACGAGGTGGCTCTTCTCTACTATTCGAAGTTAAATTTTTAATTCAAAGAGCAAAGTCGAAACCCATTTTTTGAGGATTTCAACCTCGCTCCGTGTTGCGGGTCTTGGAGTTGAACACAAGTCTGGTAGGGTATGAGTCTACCGTGCTACCGTACACTAACCCGCACGTTTTTTGATGACTACTTACAGAGGACAAGAGGCGGTTTGACGCCACAATTTAATTCCTAATTGTCGAAAGCCTCAGAGCTTGAAAACTAGGGGTTTTTACATAACGACTAGAGTACGTCAGTCGTCAGAGATAAAATTCAATTTATCGGGTTATTGTGATGTCTCAGTGATTGTCTGAGTTGCTAACCAAGACGGTCAGCCCAATATTTCGCTACTGCGATTATCCCCAATAAGTAATCATCAAATTTTTAATGTTCTTGTTGTTTTTGCGACAACTAAACTAATACTACGGCTTGGCTTTTTCATTGTCAACTAGCAAATTATGCTCGTCGATTTTGTCGTAAATATCAATTAAAGTTTTAGCCGATGAAAGGAAACCTGAGATTTTAGCGATGTTCATTTTCGTTTTAATATCAAGCTCGTTTAATTTTGCTGTCCTGAGATACTCTGAAAATTCAAATACTCGCTCGAGCCAGCGTTTTTCGACAGGTATAGCCATTTATTTTTTCCTTTGAAAATTAGCAATAAACATCTTGGCTTTTTTAGTCAGGGTATATTTAACCCCTATTTTCTCGAGATAACCAAGACCAAAGAGCATTTTTTTGAGGTCGGTAACAGAGCCGTTGCTACTGTATCCGAGCCTTTCCATAATGACCGAGTTTGTTGGTAATACTTCGACGGACTCGAACGCTTTTAATTTTTTGATTAGATTTTCTTTATTTGTTTTCATTTTTTGGATATGTCAGGTAGTGGCTGTTTTCAGCCAACTGCTGAGAGATAGATTTAACTTTTAATTTTGCCGATGTTTTTTTGGCTTTCTTTTTCATAACTTTAAACGAGTAGAGTTTCCTGTTTAGGTTGAAATAATGAATAATCAAACTGAGACTCAAACCACGCCTCAGACCTGTTGTTATAAATTTGTCGGATATTGACCGTCTCAGGAAAATGGTCAACGACTTTATTTCTGAAAGTTTGGACTTTCTTTGGTATTGAAATTCTACCGCATAAAAACTCAGCCCCTCGATTAGTGATTAGCCATTCTTTATTTACCCATTCCCCGCCAATTCGACGTTTAGCGATTAAGGCGTGAAATCTTAGTTTGTCAAAATTTCCGTATTCTGAGTGGCTCAAATTAAGCTCATTCATTTTGAAACAATTTTTATTATTGTCTTTGACAAATTCGTAGCATTTAGCCAGTGTCCCGACTAAACCGTTTGAGAGAGAGTGCCAGTATTTTTTTAGACTTGCCCCACAACAGGGACAATATTTTTCAGCGTCGGTCATTTTAAAAATCTTTTTAAATAAACAAATAAATTTTCAGAAAGTACAGCCTCAATTAAACAATGCTGTTTATTTGAGATAGTAGTATCGAACCCCTCTGAGTTATGTCCGTTCTCGTCGCTAATTCCTGTATTTATATCCCAATATGGGGTTTCGTTGTAAAATGCCTCAACAAATTTTTTGGAAAGTAAAAAACCTCTCGCTCTATTCTCATCAAAATCAACGTCTCCGTCTGAGTGAACACAACACTCGCCATAAAAAGCCGTCAAAGAGTCGCCACCAAAATATTTTTTGAAATCTTTTGAATTGTCCATCGCCTTTGCGATTGCGAGTTTAGTTATTTCCTCTTTGAAAATGTCGCTCTGTTGGACGCTGTTGATGTAATCTTTTGAAAATTGAACATCAATCTCGAGTATTCCTTTCTTTTTATTCATTTTCAAAACCTTTCCGATTGGTGGCATTGACCAATTATGGTCAAAACAAATAATCGGATTATTGAGATAATTTTTTTCGTCGATGTCAAATTCAATCTGTATTTCAGACTTCATTTTTTCGTCGATAAAATTTTGACCAGTTAAAAGAGAAATTTCAAGTAATTCGACTTTGGTAATTCGGCTATATTTAGTTTCTAAAACTCTACCGCCAACGTCAAAAATATTATTGTTTTTATTCATTTTTGTATTGTATGTAATGTATAACTAGATTTATATTACCGCCCTATTCGGGCGGTGTCAATAGAGCAAGTTTAAGCAATTCCGATATCTTTTTTGTCGAGTATTCCCTCAATTCTTATCGGGGCAACTTTCCAGTATTGGATTTCCAAAACTCTCATCTGTTTAAATTTTGGCTCTCCCTCTTTGGCGTCGGGCAACGGTTCGTCTCTGAGTATCGAGTGAGCCTCGAAATCTTTGAGAGAGGCTTTAAATTCATAAATTCCATCACTGACAACAAAGCTCTCAGCTCCCGTCAATTTAATTCTTTCGTATTCAGTAACCTCTACCCCAAAATGGGAATATTCTTTTTTAGCAAGTTCCGCCTTAGCCTGAGCCTCAGCGACACGTCGCAAAATCTCAGCCTCTTTATTTTTGTTGATTTTTCTATTTTTGTTTTTAGTGGTCATAATTAGTTTTGATTAAAAAATATTTCTGCCTCTTCAATAAAAACATCTTTATATTTTTTGCTCTTTTTTAGATAGTCGTATTGCTCGGGAGTTAAATAATAAGCCTTAGGCTTTCCTTTTTCTCTCCAAGAAATATACTCAGCAATTCGATTGGCTGTTATCTCTTTCAACCTTTTACCGTTCAAAGCTGAGGTTACTCTAACCCGAGATACACCGATAGCGTAGGCGATTTCCCACTGTTTAATTTTTAAAAACTCGACAGCCTGTTTATAAATTGGCTCGAGAGTGAGATATTTCAATTTAATTTTTTCGTGTTTTGGTCTTGACATAATTATTCTGTAAACAATTTTAATTGTCTAGCTGAAAATAAACATTTAATTCTAAAACGAACCTTTTCACCGTTAGTCTTTGGGATAGCAAACTCGCCTTTTTGAGCGACGTAATCCGAGAGTTGTTGACTGATAGCGTCCTCGACGACTTTCAGCTCTAAACTGGCGTCTTTGACTTTGTCAACGGTGGCTTTGTAGGTTGGATTTTCTTTTTCAAGATTGATTTTAAAAATATCTTTTTTGAGACGAGCGTCTTTGTAGTCGATATTTATTTTTTTATAACCGTCCTGACTGATTAAAATATCCTCTCTCAGTTCTTTGGCTTTTTTGAGATTGTATTTTTTTTGTAATAACTGGGTCGATAGTCTTTCAACCGACTCTTTGATTGTCTCTATTGTTTGATTTTCAGGCATATTTTTAGATTGATAAACATTTAATTTGAGCTAACATTGACTCAATCTGAGCGATACCGTCATTGACCCCAGCCTCTATTTTGGCGATGGCGTCCTCGTCTCGGGTTACTCTCTTGATAATTAGCTTTTTAGGAAAACGAGGATTATGGACGAGGTAATCACACCACTGTCGCCCAGTAACCCAAAGTTGATATTGAGTTTGCCAATAATGACCTGAGTCAATTTTGTCGTCCAACATTTCCAATACGAAAAGATAGCCAATTTTATTTTTAATTTCAACGAGTCCGTCCTCTCCGACCATACCGTCAGGCGACGCACCTGACCATTTATCCCTCTCACAAAAACCAACACAATCGACAATATTCCCAGTTTCCAATTCGTAGGCAATACGGGCGTCGTCCTCGAGAGTGTGTCCGTTTTCCATAAATTGATTTGTGTAACCGTTTTCCTCTGCCTCACCTGTTAAGATTTCAGCGACTTTCTTGGCGACGAGGGTTTCCAGTCCCTTTCCTCGAGTAGCGATTGCCTGAGCGTCGCTGGCTGTCAATTTTCCACATCTAATTTGAAACCACTCGGGAGAGTTCTGATTGATTTCGTTATGGACTATCATTGTTTTGTCTCCTCGACAGGTGTCTCTTTGGTTTCGTTTTTAAATTGCTCTCTTTTGAGTTTGTATTCGGCGGTTACTAATTCTCTAAAATCCTCACCTTTCTCAGCAATAACGACTCTACAAATTTCGTTTAATTCTTTCATATCTTTGGCACTTTGGATTTTATCGACACTAGCCCCGTCGAGAGCTAAAACTTCGCCCTCAGTAATTACCTCAGCACCCTCGGTCTTTTCAGTGGCAGTCAGTGGTTTTGGTGGCATTTCTGAGGCGTCATAAACACCATCAAAAAGGTCAGGGAAAGCCCCAGTATAAGCCTGAGAGAGAGCGACTTTTTGTATCATTGTGTCGGGTTTATCTCTCCATTGTTTATTATCTTGTTTGTATTCAGAAAAAGGACAGGTTACTTTAAAAGGTTCGTTTCTGTCGGTTCGTTTGACCTCAGCCATAGCTCCCCAAAGAGTGCCATTTTCCCAAGCCTCACATCGAACACCGTCTTTGGTATAGATTGCCTCTTTTTTAACGTATTCGACTTTATGAGTGGCGGTGGCTATTCTAGCCTTTCCATCTTTTCCAGCAATAAAAACGAGTTGTCTTTGGTTTTTGCTGTTGGTCGTTGAGTATGAGGTAACTTCGCCGTTTAAAACATTGAGACCTAAATTTTGAGCTTTGTATAAAATCAAAACTATCTCATTGTCGGTCAGGGTTGGAAATACTGTATTTTTGAGAAATTTATATGTCTCAACGCTCAGGGTTTTTTTAATTTTGTTTAACTCACCGATATTTTCAGCGAGTGTGATTTGATTGCTTTTTGTCATTGTTTTGTATTGTATGTAATTAGTAATTAGTTATTTATACGACCTCTAAAAGTAAAAGTCAAATAGATAAATTGCGAAATAGACTCTTTGATAATTTATAAAAACGATTTCTAAAAGAGTTAATAGTTTCGACTAAATATAGTCCTAAAATTTTAAATTCGACAATGTACTCATCACCCGTCTTTAATTCCTGATAAATAAAACCAACGTCGGGCTTGTCGTTTTCAGAAATTGGGTTTATTGCCGAGTATCCCATTGATTTTCGAGTAGTGAGTTTCATAAATTTTGGATAAGCTCTAAACCTTTCTCACATTCCTCTTTCCAATAATTAAACCAATCTATCCGCCTCGATGTTCTACGGATAAAATGCTCTTTGGCTTTTTCTTTGGTGTCATAGGCAAAAGTATTATAAGCGTCTTTACTAACTCTTTTTGTATCGTGTATCGAAATTCCGATGACTGTATGATTTATAAAATAACAATTCTCGGTTTCTCTGACGACTGGGTACTCTTTCAAAACAATGCTAGTCTCTTCGTCGACACTTCGATAACTGATTTCGTATCTATAAAGTTTTTTCATAATTTTATTTGTTTTTAATAAATGGTTTTTGAGTCCTGTAATTAAAACGGTCTCGCCTATCCTCAGGTATTTTTATTCCAATAATCGCCACCTCGAGGGGTTTTCCGTTCATAAAGATTTTGTCTTTAATCTTGTAAAAACAGGCTGATTTAATTTGAGTTTCCATAATTAGCGAATGTCAGTAGCCTCGTAAACTTTAACCCCAGCAATAACTCTGACGCCTGATTTTATTGCCTCGTTGATTTTCTTACTATCGCTCGAGCAGAATTGACGAGGGATTTGGTTTTCGTCAATAATTTCGTACGTCCAGCGTTTAGTAACACCTTTGATTTTTTCAGTCTTGGCTTTTTCCTCGGCGTCCTTTTTATTCTTTTCTGTTAATTCAGCGAGTGCTTTTTCGTCGGCAATTCGTTTTTTCTCAGCGTCTAAATCTCTCTGTTTTTGAGCGAGGTCTAATTTTTCCTGTTCTAGTTTTGCTCTCTCGTCTGACATTTTCTTTTTATCAGCGTCGAGTTTTCTCTGTTCAGCGAGTCTCTTTTCTAATTCGATTTTTGCGAGTCTGTCCTGTTCGGCTTTGATTTTGGCTAATCTTTCAGCCTCAATTTTTGCCAATCTTGCCTCTTCGTCCTTACGCTTTTTTTCTTGGATTTCGTTAAAAGTCAAAATTTTCTCTTTGACAATAATTTTAATATCAGCGAAAGGTTTAGAAACTATCCTGAAAGAGTTATTTATCTCGGCAATTTTATTGTTAATTGGTCTCACGATTGCCGTTCTAGTCTCTTCAATTTGTTTTTCCGAGTCCTGACATTGTTTTAAAATTAAGCTCGCCTCTTGGGACTGTTCGATAGTCTCAACTTTTAAATCTTTGGCTTTCTTTTCTAATTCACCAGCCAAAATGATGAATGGTTTTACAGTCCTGTCGACTGTTGCGATTTCGTTTGTCATTTTGTTTTGTATTGTTTTTTAATAAATAATTTATAACTCTCCGTAAATTGCTTTTTGTACCCCGTCAATTAAAATAATTTTTCCTTTCTCCCGCATTATGTCGTGGTCTTTGGGGTTTTTAATTGCGTCCTTTAATAATTCACTCCAACAGCTCGAGCAAACAACGGGGTAGCCGTGTTCCTCTTCAAAACACGTCCCACAATCCGAGCATTGGAAACCGTTAATCATATCGTCTGCTATTTCTCCCATAATTTTATTCTCCGCAGTGTTTACACGAATAAATAACCTCGCTTTGGTGTTCGCCGATGTCGTTAAATTCAGAGGTGAGTATTTCAAAACAACCTCGACAACGAATACCATCAATAAAAGTTTCTTTTAAAATCTCAAAATTCTCGTGGATAAAATCTAATTTTTTGACTGGCATTGATAAAATTTCCTCAGCGTTGTTGATAATTAAATCGCCGTCTTTTTGGTTATACCAGTAATTTTCAAAGTCATTTTTTGAGATGTCTTTGAGTGTTAGTTGTGTGTCTGTCATTTTTGTTTTGTGTTGTTTAATTTGTAATATTAAGAATATAATACCGCCCGTTTCTAACGGTGTCAAGAGGCAGTTTTGATGGGAAATTTATTTTTGATTTCAGCTATTTTCTCGGAGTTTTTCTTTCTCTGCTCTTCGGTAATTGTAATCATCTCGGGGGTGTAAGTTTTAACCATCTGAATTTTTCTGACTTGCCCTCTATCAATCGCCGACCTGACAAAATTCATCAACGTCAATTTATAATCGGCATATTGAGTCCCAGTGCTACCGCAATACAAAATCATTCTCTCTCGAGTGTTTAAAACATCTTTTAGAGAGACCTGATATTTTTCAGCGATTTCTTTACACATCAAATCAGTTACCTCGTCAGTTTTGTATAAATGTTTTTTCTTTCGAGTTTCGATAGATATATTATTATTTTCTTTAATTCTTTTATTCTTATATTCTTTAGTTGTGGTTATTTGTTGGTTATCCGTTGGTTGCTCGTTGGTTAAGTTGTTGGTTATTTGTTGATAATCATTATATTTATTGACGGTAATTAAGGTATATTTTGTAGTAGTTTTGATGGTTATTTCATTGGTTGATTTTAGCTTAGTTAGTGCTGTTCGGGTCTGTTGTCGAGATAATCCCGTCTGTTCGCCCAAATCTTCAACACCGACGATGACCTGACCACGTTTTACAACTACCCCTTTCCAGTCTTTATCCTCATAGTTTACGGATAAAAGTAAATGTAAAAATAATCTTGAAACATTGATGTCAGAGTACCAACCCCATTCTTTGAATTTTCTAAATAATTTTACCCAGCTATTATTTTCACTCATACCTCGACCCCCTCAGTGCCTAAAAAACAAAAATCCCCCCCTGTTGTTGATTTGGAATGCGACGACCAAACAGCCGACAGAGAGGGGTTGCTATTTTTTAGGGAATTGTTTTGTAATTGTGTAAGTCGCATTTACAACACTTTAGGTTATAACAAAACCCGTGTCAATATATCAAATTAAAAGATGTTTCCAGTTGGGACTTCCTCAGGTATAACCCAGTTTTGGTCAATGATTTTGCCGTCTTTGTCTATAATTATTACTTTATGACCCTTACAAGTTGGACAAATTAAAGCTCCGTGTTTGACCGTTCCAAACCCGTTACAAATCGAGCATTTCATATTTGAGAAATTTTTGTTTACGTCGAAATTTTCTAGTCCCATTTTTTGTGTTGTGTGAATTGTTTATATTTAAGATTATCATTTTTTATTTACCTTTGTAGAGCCTAAAAATAAGACCTCACCAAAGCCCCTCAAAAGCAACTATTTCCAAGACCTGACCGTTATGTCTCCCTCGTCGTCAAAATCGTAGCGTTGGTGTTTTTGATGTTTATTCTTGGGTCTAAATCTATCAATCGCTTTCTCAAATTTACTTCGAGATTTAATCATCACTGGGTCGGCGTCTTTTATTGGTCTCCCATCAAATAAAATTCCCTTATCGAGAGCCTGTCTGTCAAAAATTTCGTGGCAGTCTTTCTCTTTCTCTCCGCAAAGATAATGTCCGTTTTCTACTTTGTCGCTACCGCCGTAAAACTGAGGCAAGTCGTGATGACATTGACCTCTCATCGTTGGCAGTCCGCAATATTCACAATGAAAGTCGGCGTTTTGAGCTATTTTGTGTTTCGTTTCTGTCGAGAAAGTTGTAACAGAGGGCATTATTGGCAGTAATAACGCCGTTGTTATCAACCTCTCGAGCCTCATTTTTTCGCCTTTATGAACTCAAACTCATATCCGTCGAGACGGTTTTGTTTTACGCCATTGATAAATTTAATATCGTTGCGAATACAATCGGGATTTATACAAAAATGAAACTCACCTCTAAACTCTCTCAGACTACTCTCTTGAAAAATTTGTTTATGGAATTTCGACAACTCTTTCCTACAATACGGACAAACGGGGAATTTGTCTACTTTTGCCATAATTTTTTAGAAAGGCAATAATCCCTTAGCTTTTTGGCTTACTTCGAGGTCGAAAGCACTGGTTAAATCTTTACTGTTTAAATAAACGAGTTTGTCTAGGTATCGACCAACTAAGGTCAAAAGAAAAGTAACGAGATTTTGGAGTGGAATAATGAAACTAAATAACCAAATTTTTATATTCAATAATTCAGGCAAGACGTTGATTTGAGCGAGAACCTGAGTAACTATCCAAGACAAAATAAATAAAATTATCCATCGAGCGATTTCTTTTACAGCCTCTAATTTATTTTTAGATATAGTAATCATAATTTAATAATAAACAATTTTTAATTTTTTACAATTATCGAGCGAGTGCTGTCTTGACAATGGTCGCAATAGTCCCAGCGACACCGCCAGCAATTCCCCCAATCCCTAAAACTAAACCAATAAATTTATTTTGATTGTCCCACATTGTATTTGTTCGAGAGACTAATAATTTAAAGTCGTCATCATTGACAACGGCACAGTTGATTTTTTTTTCCATTGTTGACAAAGACTCGAAAATAGCGGTCTGTCTCTCGTCAATTCTGATGAGTAAATCGTGGTCAGTAGTTTCCATAATTCTATTATTTTTTAAATAAACTTTTTATAAAATCAAAGAAAGTGCTAAAAGACACCTCTATTTTTTCCGAAGTATCGACAGTAGTAGAAACTGGGTCGGGAGTAGCAGTCGGTTGTTGGAGTGCTAACCTTTCGACGAGTGTTTTATTTGCCTTTGTCAAAATTGAGTTTTGAGAGGTGAGATTTTTATTACTTTCTACAATGGTATCGTAATCAGAATATTTTAGTAACAAATTATTTAGGCGAGCGATTTCAATAACATCAAGACCTTGCTGTTTTGACATTTCAACATTTACAGTAGTAGCGATGACATATTTTTTATCGAGTTCGTCGTAAAGAGTTTGGAGAGATTTAAGGACACCTTTTTTAAAGTTTTCCATTCCCTCTCGAATATCGCCCTCGCTAAAATTGTTTTCTTTGTATAAATATTTGTAGACATTTTCAGAGATGTTATAAGTCTCGACAGTTTCGGCGGTTGGTTTAGTAAAGTGGTAACAATCTACTTTTTGGATTTTAACAGCGTCAGCCATTGAGCCGTAGCAAGATGAGAGTTTCTTTTCGACACCGTCCCAAGGGTCGTGAATATACAAATCGTTTCCGACGTGTTTAGTAACTCGTAAATAATGGGTTTGTATTCCAGCGACATTCAAATTACTGTCGACCATAATTATAGGAAAATAACCAGCGTCGAGTTCAGCGATAATTTTGTCAATCGGGGCAGATGTTGATTGACAAACTATACCCCAAGAATAGGACACTCTTGAAAATAAATTTTGTAGTGTTTTCCAACCGTTCCATAAATCACCGACAAATAATTGAGAGTAGTTGGCTAACTGGTCGGGGGTGAGAGAATATCCAGCTTCGTTTAAAATGGCAGTGATACAAGTGAGTAGACAGCCATAATTTCCGAGAGTGCTGTTAGTCCCGTTAATTGTTTTTGTTTTCCATTGAGGGTCATTTTGAGATAGCATAGTTTAATAATATGCTAAAAATTTCAGAGTATCAATATACCGCCACCCTCTCCGTCAGTTTTGATGGTCGTCCAAGGGCTATATGAGACCCCAGTTTGATTTTGTACAAACGCTCGATAGTGATATAAAGTGAAAGGTTTTAGCCCTGAAATTTCCATTGTAAAAGATGAGTCTGTAAAAACACCACTCTCAGAGACTCCCCAAGTTGGCGTTTCAGTTAATCCATATTGAAAACCTCGAGAGGTATAATTTTCAGCACTCGACACGTTGGCTATTGGGGTAAATTTTCGAGATGATTTTTTTACTATTCCGTTATTTGTAGCACCAGCCAAAGTCTTGAAAGAAATAGTCTCACCGTAAACAGTACCCGCCTCGTTAATAGCGAAAGGTTTAAATGTATGAGTAGACCCGTCATTAAATCCAGTAATATCGGCATAATAAGCACCTGTCCCAGTACCAACGTGAACAGTAACCGAGCCATCAATTATAAATCCTCTATCTGAAATAGTACCCCCGCCGTCATACCCGACATTTCCTGAAAGTCTAGCTCCATTATTGATAATATTTGAGACGCCACTATTGGAGACAGTAGCGGGCAAAAAATATGTTATCTCTAAATAAGGTCGGTAAGTAGCGTCATTATTTTCAGCAAAATAAAATTGTCCAGTTCCATCGTTCCAAGGGGCATAATTATTGTAATCGTTCCAGTGTCTCAAACCAAAGATTGAGTTTCCGCCCTTTACGATACTAGACGGGTCGATTGTTGGAGACCACCAAATATTTACATTATCATTTTCGACATCTTGCTGATTACATTCACCGAGTGAATTTCCAAAATAGGCTTTATTATAATAAGCTGTATTATTTCCAGTGGCAGAGACAGGACATAAATAAACAATGCTATTAGTACAATCCCCGTCGTGAACTTTTTTGATGTAGGCGTTAAATTTAACCAAGGTAATTACGGCGTTTGCTGGGATTGCTGAGGTATCAAAAACAATGGTTCGTCTATAAATATCGTAAGAGCCACCCCTGTAAACCTGAGCCCCGAAATTAGTAGTTTGACCGCACCCACCCGTAGCATAGGTACTATTTACTTTACTAGCGAAGTCTCCGCCCTGTTCGTGATTACAAGAAAAAGAATATCCGATTGATGGATAAAAATTTGTTTTCATTTTTAAGCAAGTTGACCAGCGACAGAACCGCCGTCGAAATAATAAACGCTACCTACCTTTTTGTAACAGAATAGGAAAATAGCGTCAGTTTGTCCGACAACATCTGAAAAATCAGGAATAGCACCGCCAGCCCACAAGATAGGTAATGAGCCGAAAGTTGGGGTATAACCACCAGTACCAGCCTGAACAAATCTGAGATAAACACCTTTACCAACTGCTACGTTTGAGAGAGTAATAGCTTTGTTAGTGGTCAAAGTAACTGTATGACATTTAATTCCAAAGTCGAGAGCTGAGGTTGCCCCGCCATCGTCGACAGGTTCGTCGATTGATTGAATTTCAATAGGGTTGGTATCACTGACGCCTTTAATAAAGAGACGAGATTTAGAGCCATTATTTTTTAAAACGACGTTTGCTTTGGCAGTGTCAGGGGTGTCGATTAAAGTTTGCTCGGATAAGTTAAGACCACCAAGAAAAGAGAAAAGACAACTAGGTCGGACGTCGGTAATCATTGAGGCACCGATTTGAGAGTATCCAGTAGGTAAGGCAAGATTTGACAATCTAACGAAAGGTTTATTTGCCCCGATTGCGTTAGATATTTGAGTATCGGTTGGTATGACTGGGCTAGCGTCGGGAGTTCCATCGACACTCGTAAAAATTAAAATATTACTACCGTCAGAGTTTACAGTTGCCCCGATGTTTAAATAAGCGATGATTGTTGATATTCTGTTTGTCCCTGAATTATTAGCCGAGACAGTAACCTCGAAATCAGTAGTCGAATAGCCGTGTAGAGTTTTGCCACTAAATTTAAAAACACCATCACCAACAGGGACGACAACTTTATTACTCAGAGGATTAGCGACGCCGACTTTCCAGTGGGACGCTAAATCAAAGACACCCGATTTCTGAGTGATTGCGTGTAATAAACGTAAAAATTGATTTTCAGTGAGAGCGGACGCTCCCGATATTCCTGTTACTAGATTTGCCATAATTTAATTATACATTTTAAAACTTTATTTTGTTTTAGAAAGGTAGTGTCTTACAATAGCTTTTTTGCGACCTTAACAGGTATTATTTTTCCTTTTGCTGGGTCTACCGCACCAACAGGGTTTTTGCTTTGTAATGGGTCAGCAGTTTCTCGCACAACATACGCCAGTTTATTCGCAATAATTGGAACAAATTACGGGGCTGGAAATGGTACGACTACATTTAATTTACCTGATTTTTTAGGTAAAATCCCCGTTGGAAAGTCGACTGACACTGAATTTAACGCACTCGGAAAGACAGGCGGAGAGAAAAGTCATAAACTTACTACAACGGAAATGCCAGTCCACGCCCATAGTTTTAACAGTGGGGCTGATACCTATGGTTTTGCTAGAATGTCGGCACAAGCAAACCAATATTTGGCTGGGAGTGGCTCAACGAGAATTAAAGAGGATTACACTACTATTGCCAACGCTGGGGGCGACGGTAACCACAATAATATTCAACCTTACAACACCGTAAATTATATAATTAAGTTTTAATGATATAATTTATCGTAATATACGGCTGAATATTGTTGTGTGCTAGACCACTACCAGTATTTTCCATAACACCACCATTACCTCTCATTGGTGGGTTTGGTCTATCAGTAGCACCAGCCTGAGTGATTGAGCCAAGCCAAGACGTATCATCTGGCAACCAACCAGAGTCTACATTGTGTGAATAAGCTCTCATTCTATGGCTATGAGCTGGTATTTGGGTAACGTCGAGCGTGTTAGTTTTTGCCCCGCCAACTTGTCCAAGAGTCGCAAACTCAGTATCGCTAGATTTACCAACGATTACTCTACCTCGAGCGTCGGGAATATTGAAAGTCGTTGTCCCGTTTCCTACTCCGTAAGTAGTGCCTATCTTAGCAAATAAAGCCGAGTAGGTTGTCCTTGATATGGCTGAGCCATCACACAATAAAAACCCTGTTGGTGCGGTTGCCCCAGCATAGGGGAAAATCGCCCCGACTAAGGTCGCAAAAAATTCATTGTACGTCGTTAAATTTACTTTGTTACCCAAAGCGGTTGATAAATCAGTCTGGTCGCCAAGAGTTCCAGTGATTGGGGGGGGGGGGGGGCCGGGGGCGGCGGG
>Ga0302286_10000509_pt1 | contig 31958 bp, 26 predicted proteins | sample III_Fen_E2_3_FD_198765 | JGI IMG/M metagenome (GOLD analysis project Ga0302286, IMG submission 198765) | Peat permafrost microbial communities from Stordalen Mire near Abisko, Sweden - III_Fen_E2_3 | ecosystem: Environmental > Terrestrial > Soil > Wetlands > Permafrost | place: Sweden: Abisko...
CGATTGTAATTCCGGATAAAGGATCGGCTCGTATTAATGCCGATGCTGTAAAAACATCAGCAGGAGCATTGCATCTGGTTCCGGTATGCCGGACCCGTAGCCTGAAAGAAACCGTTTCGTTTTTAAAGGAATCCGGATTAAAACTGGTCGCCGCAACTGAAAAAGCAACAGATATCTATACCAATGCCAATCTTACCGGACCTATTGCCTTTATCATGGGTTCAGAAGATACCGGTATTGATCCCCGTTTATTGGTGCAAGCTGACGAACAGGTCAAAATTCCAATCCTTGGGAAAATTGAATCACTTAACGTTTCTGTGGCAGCTGGTTTATTGGTTTATGAAGTGATCCGTCAGCGTGGTGCATTGGGAGATATCTAGCGCTTATATCGAATATAAACAAGAGTTATTTTTCTGCATTTCAAGCAAATGTGAATATATCGTTCGTTAAGAATTTATTAACCACAATAATTTTTACGCGCGAAGATATTAACTAACTTTGCACCCCTAAATAAAAGAAATACTTAGCTAATGATTACGGTTTCAAATTTGGCAATTCAATTCGGGAAAAAACCTTTATTTTCGGATGTTAATTTAAAGTTTACAGCAGGCAACTGTTACGGTGTTATCGGCGCTAACGGTGCCGGAAAGTCAACCTTTTTACGACTTATCTCCGGAGATTTGGACGCAACCCGAGGATCGATCCTAATGGGGCCAGGAGAGCGTCTTTCGGTATTAAATCAGAATCACCATGCGTTCGACGAATATACAGTTCTGGATACTGTTTTGATGGGACACTCGGAACTTATCCGGGTCATGAAAGAAAAGGATGCATTGTATTGCAAACCTGATTTTTCGGAAGAAGATGGTCTTTTGGCCGCTAAACTGGAAGATGACTTCGCCACGATGAATGGATGGAATGCAGAAAGTGATGCTGCCAACTTATTAAGTGGATTGGGCATTAAAGAAGACATGCATTACAACATGATGAAAGATCTGAATGGTAAAGAAAAGGTTCGTGTTTTGCTTGCACAGGCGTTGTTTGGTAATCCGGACAATCTGTTGCTTGATGAGCCTACCAACGATCTTGACCTTGAAACCGTTCTTTGGCTTGAGAATTACCTTGCAAACTGTCAGAATACCGTGATTGTTGTTTCGCATGACCGTCACTTTTTGGATAATGTTTGTACCGACGTTGTAGATATTGATTTTGGAAAGATACGGGCATTCTCAGGTAACTATACGTTCTGGTATGAGTCCAGTCAGCTGGCATTGCGTCAGGCTGCCAATGCAAACAAAAAAGCCGAAGAAAAGAAAAAGGAATTACAGGAATTTATTCAGCGGTTTAGTGCGAATGTGGCAAAGTCGAAACAAACGACCAGTCGCAAGAAGATGATCGAGAAGCTCAAAATTGAAGAAATTGAGCCATCGACACGTCGCTATCCCGGAATTATTTTTCAGCAGGAACGTGCTACCGGCGACCGTGTACTTTCAGTAGAAAACCTTTCTTATATACAAGATGGAGAGATTCTCTTTAAAGACGTTACGTTTACCATAGAACGAGGTGATAAGGTTATCTTCTTAGCTAAGGAAAACCGTGCGGTTACCGTGTTTTTCAAGATCCTAAATAAAGAAATAGAAGCAACAACTGGTACATTTGATTGGGGGGTTACGATTACAACAGCATACTTGCCCAGTGATAATACTGAATTCTTCACTAAAGACGAAACATTATACGAATGGTTAGGTAACTACTCGAACGATACCAGTGAAAACTTTCTACGCCAATACCTTGGAAAAATGTTGTTCTCAGGTGATGACTTACAGAAAAGTGCAAAGGTACTTTCAGGAGGAGAAAAGATGCGTTGTATGATTGCCAAAATGATGTTGGCTCATCCAAACACGGTGATCATGGACCACCCTACCAACCATTTGGATATGGAATCAATTCAGGCATTCAATAACAATATGAAAGTATTTCCAGGACAGGTATTAATGGCCGGACATGACCACGAATTTATTGAGAGTGTTTGTTCGCGCGTAATTGACCTGACTCCTAACGGAACGATTGACAAATACATGGATTTTGAAGAATACCTTACTGACGAAAAGATTAAAGCATTAAGAGAAGAACGCTACAAATAATCATTGGCTTATAAAGCCAGTTGTCTTAAACAAAAGGCCGTTTCCTGAAATTATCAGAAACGGCCTTTTGCTTTTTCCATGCCAGATTAAGATCAAAAAAAGAGGCTGAACTCAATTGAGCCAGCCTCCATTCTAAATATTATTATTTCTTAATCTTCGCTCTTAATACGCATGGCATAGAACGAACGCCATACAAATATCATGGAGATAACGAACAGAATACCTCCAATAATATAATGAGCTAAAGTGTATGATTTTACACCATTGACAGTTGTGGACATATTTACAGCAATTTCGACAGCCAATAACCCAAATAATGTCGAGAATTTGATAATAGGGTTAAGAGCTACTGAAGTGGTGTCTTTAAATGGATCGCCAACAGTATCGCCAATCACCGAAGCATCATGAAGAGGCGTGTTTTTCTCTTTCAAGTCAACTTCAACGAGCTTTTTGGCGTTATCCCATGCTCCACCGGCGTTTGCCATATATAGAGCTTGAAACAATCCAAATACGGCAATCGAAATCAAATAAGCGACAAAGAAATTCGGATCGAAAAGCGCGAAAGCCAAAGTGGCAGTCATCAAGGCGATAAAAATATTCCACATTCCCTTCTGGGCATATTGCGTACAAATTTTTACAACTTCAATCGAATCAGCCTGATCAGCTTCCGTTTTGTCGAGTCTCATATTTTTCTTGATATAGGCTACTGCACGGTAAGCTCCGGTTGTAACAGCCTGAATTGAAGCACCAGAAAACCAGAAGATAATAGCACCACCGGTTATCAGACCTAATATGATAGGAGCTTGAGTAAGTTCAAGGCTAAGCATTCCAGCGTGTTTCAGAAGAAGGATGATTGAGAAAATCATGGTAGTAGCTCCAACAACAGCAGTTCCGATAAGTACAGGTTTTGCCGTTGCTTTGAAAGTATTACCAGCAGAGTCGTTAGCTTCCAAATAATGTTTTCCTCTTTCAAAATCAGGAGTAAACCCAAAATCGCGTTCAATTTCTTCGGAAATTCCAGGAATTTGTTCGATTTGAGAAAGCTCAAATACAGACTGTGCATTATCGGTTACCGGACCATAACTGTCAACAGCAATAGTAACAGGTCCCATACACAGGAATCCAAATGCAACAAGTCCGAAGGCGAAAATACTTTGGTAGCCCATAGCATCGCCTAAGCCCAACGACGAGCTGATTCCGTAGCCAACGGCCATCAAACCAACCATCAGAATTCCCATCCAGTAGGCGGCGAAATTTCCGGCAACAATACCCGAAAGAATAGTTAACGAAGGACCACCTTCGCGCGAAGCTGTCACAATTTCGTGAACATGATCAGATTTAGAGCTGGTGAATTTCTTGGTAAATTCAGGAATAAGAACAGCAGCAAGCGTTCCACAGCTGATAATTGTAGCTAGTTTCCACCACAGGGTTGGCATAGCAACACCATCGATCACCACATCCCCAATCAACAAGAAGCTCATGAAATAACTGATAGTGATACATGAAATAGCGGCAATCCAAATCAAACGAGTCAATGGTTCTTCAAAATCGAAATCCAGAGATTTACCGTATTTTTTGGTTGAGATCGCATTGTTAACGAAATAGGAAATTCCTGAAAAAATGTCCATCAGGAAACGCATGGCGAAAATCCAAACAATCAATTTTGCCTGAAGGTCTACATCCTTAACTGCCAGCGAGATAAAAGAAATAAGGGCAACACCTGTTACACCGTATGTTTCGAAAGCATCAGCAGTTGGACCAACGCTGTCTCCGGCATTGTCTCCAGTACAGTCAGCAATTACACCTGGGTTACGTGGGTCGTCTTCTTTTACCTTGAAAACAATCTTCATAAGATCGGAACCGATATCAGCAATTTTAGTAAAGATACCACCAGCGATGCGGAGAACCGAAGCTCCAAGTGATTCACCAATAGCAAATCCAAGGAAACAATAACCTACGATTTCACGCGGAACAAAAAGCAGGATGATGATCATCATTACCAGTTCCAATGAAATAAGGAATAGCCCAACAGAAATACCAGAACGCAAAGGAATATTTACAACATCCCAAGGGCGTTTTTTTAATGAGGCAAAGGCTGTACGGGCATTGGCATAAGTGTTTACACGAATTCCATACCAAGCTACTGCATAAGAGCCACCCATACCTACAATCGAGAACAGGAGAACAAGAATAATCACCACAGAGACCGAGTATGTGCTCTCAGGTGTATGTGCCATGATCAAATAAAAAACAATAGCTACAGCAATTATTCCGAATAAAATAAGCAGGAATTTACCTTGCTGCAATAAATAAGTCCGACATGTTTTGTAAATGGTGTCGGCAACATTGAGCATTGATTTGTGTGCAGGTAAAGCTTTGACGCGCTTAAACAAGGTCAGACTGATGCCTAGAGTTCCAATAATAACAAACGAGCCAAAAAGTAAAAGATGCCAGCCATCAATTCCTCCAAAATGAGGGAATAAGGCTTTGCTTAAATCCGGGATTTTCAGGTCAGCCTCGCTGGCCCAGAGAGAACCTGAACTTGCCAGAAAAGCCAATAACAAAAAAACATGTTTTAAACGTTTCATAATTTTAAGAATAGATGATTGTTTTTAATGATTTTGATAGTTGTTATGTGCATTAGTTTTATTATCAAAAACGCTGAATGGTATAGTCAATAATGTCAGAATAAGAAGGCGAATAATAAAGAATCACCATAGTTGACAGCATCAAACTTTTTCCAAGCTAAATGTAAATTCAAAATTATTCCGGTGTTTCGGCATGAATGAGGGGGAAAGAAAAATCGAAGCAATTTGGAATCGCAAGATCTTTCTTTTGTGCAGATTATCAATACTTTTTGGTCGTATTGTTAATGTTTCTGTTGTGCAACAGGAAAATGTATGTTAACATTAAATTAACATTAAGATAACAATTGATCTATTTTGTTAGATTGAGTTTCTATTAAAATCACATGAAATACGGTGAGTGAAATGAAGTCTATTTCATACTCACAAATTAACTACAACTCGATTGACTATGGTTTTATAACTCGGGTTAAGGCTCGCGGAATTTGCAAAAGATCATAGTCGTGATCATAAATCAAATATTTATTGGTCCAAACGGTTACAAATTTTTCTTTATAGTCGCGTAAGCCTTTATAGTGCGAGAAGCTGCGGATTTTTTCATAGGCTAATTTCATCGACTTTTCCTTAAACGTGTGTGGATCATCCAATCCGGACATAGGTGCAAACCCCATATTTGCATACAAATAACCTTCGGATTTCAAGTATAAAAAAAGCTCAACCATCAAAAAATCCATGACACCATTCGGTGCATCAGCTGTTTTACGAATCAAGTCATAAGTTCCTTCTCCGGGTGCAAAATCTGGAATAATATTCAAAAAAGCCACTATTTTTTCCTCGGAATTTTCGACTGTGATCAATGTTTGTTGTTTCAGTTCCTCCCAAACAAACATTCCCTGAGAAAATATGATTTCACTGCGATTGGTATCCTCCAACCATTCATCAGAAACCGACTTTATTTTCTGTAGCAAACCATCTTTAATCGGCGGAGTATGGATTGTTGTTTTATAGCCTCTGTCTTTAACTTTTGAAAGAGCGTTGCGAATTGACTTTTTTGCTCCACCGTCCAATGAAAAGTTAGTCAGATCAACTAATCCCTCCTGCCCTAGGAACATTTCTTTCTTTTTAAAGCTTTTGTATATCGGTAAATCATTTTCAGGAACACGATAATACATACTTTTCAACCCATTTTCAAAGCAAAAGCGATCGAACAACCCGATGCACTGCTTCATCTGCTCTTCGTTTTCAGCTACCGGATTCTCCAAAACAACAGCAAAGTTTCCAGCCGGACGATAAGAAATAAATGCGTTTACACCTTCTGGTTCAAAAATCATTTTATCGCAATATGTTTTGAAGAAATCGAGGCTTGACTTTCCATATTGAGCAAGCATCTTTTGGGGACGTTCAAGCTCTTCTGCCGAAGGAGTGCTTTTATAGAAATACGGACGGATTAAGGTGTAAATCAAAAAACTGAAGGTCAAAAATCCACTAATATTGATTGATAGTATAAATTTATTCGCAAAATTATCAGCTGCAATAAGATCACTACTACCTATTAAAAAGTAGTTCTGTAAAGCATACTGAATCGATTGCAAAAGGCTAAAATCAATATTAAAATGCTTTTTATCAAGGTAGTAGAATCCAATTACGCTATAAGCCATTACGGCAACCATACTCAATATTGCAGTTTGTATTCCAACCGATCGTAATCGGGGATTATTTTTCACATAGTAATCCTTTTTAGTGAAAATCAGCACAACAATAACTCCAAAAGCCACAATTGCTTCTTCATAATCTGCTGCCTTAGTAAGGTTTCCAATCATGGAAACAACAGTCAGGAATAAGGCAAACCACCAGGCGATTTTCAGACCCTTGAGCATGAAAGATGCAGTAACTAATAAAAATAATCCCAGAACTAGAACAAAGTAATTTGACGCAATCATGGCATCAACAGGCAAAAAATCTTTCAGCCAATGAACCCTTGACGCAATTGCCGGAGTGAGCACCGATATAATATTAATCACTCCCAATGAGAACAATAATAATGAAGGAATTACCCTCATTAACAGCTTATTGATTTCCATTAAAAAACTAAAAATTCCAGCGATTAAAGGAAACCAAAACTCGAAGAAACGGTAAAGAAATGTTATCGCAATGGCTTCAACGTTATTAAAACCAAAACGAACCAGAATAAATGCCATCGAAACTTCAATTGCACCAAGCCCTCTCAGAAAAGGAGAGACAATCAGGAAAATAACAGAAATAATATATCCCAGAAATGCAGCAAAAAGCGAAGGTTGGTATTGCAGTGCTAGCATTGCCACATATAGGTGTGCAATGCCAACCAGCTCGATAAGTACAGAATAAATAACAGTAATGCAAAATTGTTTTTGACTAATTCGGTTCGATTGAATATCGGTCAACATGACTTCAAACGAAGAAAAATTTCGAATTAGCCATTGATAAAATATTCCTTTAGACACAATAGAACGATAGCCAAGGTAAATCAGACTAATTAATATCAGTATTGATAAAAAAGCAATCCATTCGCCAACCCCTAAACCACCGGCAACCATCGAAAAAATGAAAATTGGTATTGCAACAATCACTACTGATAAAATTCCAACAAAAGCATAAATTGTTGAAGCAAAATGGATTTGAGATTTTGTTATTCCTCTTTTTTCGATATTGCCAGTAAAAAAAGCAAGTGATGAGATACCTCCTGCTGGCAAAAAGATACTAATCAAATTACGTTTCAAGAATAAAATAACGGCTGTAGTCAAAGGAATACGTTGCCGAACCGAAGCAAAAGAAGCTACATACATCAATCCTTGCAATAAAATGTATCCGACAGCTAAAAAAACGCCAATGATAACGTACCTCCAATCAGCTGAACCCAATACATGCTTTACCTCGATCAGTTCGGTATGTTCATGATTAATAAACCAGATACCAATACCGATTGAAAAAACCGTCAAAATAGACTGTGCAAGTAATTTGCCATTTTCAAGAATAAACGGAAGACTACGATTTTTAACAAATCTGACAATGTTGTGAAAAGGGGAATTTAGTTGTGCAAAAAGCATATAAAAAACATATTTAACGAAATGAATCCGGATATATATTAACGATCGAAACAATATGCAAAAGAACAAAAGGCCGCCAGAACTTCCCAACAAAAACAAACAAAAATTAATTCAAATCAGCAAGTTTATACAACTCATAAAAGGTAAAATGGAAATGAATTCATTATATTGCAATTTCTCAACACCACCGAATCCAAATATACTCAAACTAATGATTATTAGAAAAATAAATTTATACACACCAAACAATAAAGTAACTTCGGATTTACTTATACGAATTACCGGGTTACTGTGCTTATTGCTTATTAGCACGGCTATAATTGCCAGTACTTCAATGATTCATCGGGAAAATGGACAAATTATGCTCGACAATGGAACAATTAAATTATCGTTTTCTGATGGTTCTGCATTTGAAATAAATTCAATATCGGGGAAAGGAAACTGGCTACCGGATGGAGGTTCCTTTGCTTCACTCTGGCATTATTCGCTAAGCGGTCCTAATGGTATTAATCCGGAACTCGATCCTTCCAATGGCATATACGAAGGAGTGAAAATTAAAGAAGATACTCCGGAGAATGCAACGCTGGTTTTTTCATGGAAAATGCGACTTTCGAAAAACATCTATTATCCGGTACGGGTTTTGGTTAGCCTTAATCAGACTAATATGCTATCCGACTGGAGTATTGAAATGGATTTACCCGATCAATGGCTGGTTGAATCGATAAATTTTCCGTGTATAACCTTAAACAGATCCAATGCGGCAAAACTAATAATGCCTGCTGGATGGGGATTTGAATACACGCTAACTGATTATTCTGAATATTCAGCACATTATCCATCCTACAATGGAGGTATGCAGCTAATGTGTCTTCACAATAATTCGGAAGCTTTATATTATGCCACGCATGACAAAACCGCATCACTAAAAACTTTCAAAGCTAAATCTCATGGTAATTATGCAACAATAAGCACAGAAATAATTGCTTCGGAAGCTTGGACTCCTAAAGGAGGAGGAACTTTCCGGCTACCATGGAACACATCCATTGGGCTCTGTGCTGAAGGATGGCAACAAGCGGCAGTTAAATGGTATCGTCCATTCTCTTACACGACAGTGTGGGGAAGCAAACCATTTTCCTCCCGAAAAGAACCTCAATGGCTACTTAATGCCGATATGTGGTTACGCCCGCATTTTACTACAGAAGAAACTCGTAAATGGTTAAATGAAGGACTCGATTTTTTTGGCCCGGAAACTGCTTGTCATTGGTATCGTTGGCATCAAATCGAATATGATGTAGATTATCCTGAATATTTTCCGGCTAAAAAAGAATTTGTACCGATGATGAAAGAAGTTCAACAGAGAGGATCACATGTAATACCTTACATTAATGGACGACTTTGGGATCCAGCCAGTGAAAGTTATCAAACCAACGGAGGAGCCGAAAGCTCATGTCGGAAAAAGGATGGCTCGTTGTATATTGAAGTTTACGGATCCATGGTGCCTAATTCGGTTACTTGTCCATCATCTTCCATCTGGCAGCAAACAATTCTGGATTTGACTAAACGGGTGCAGCAGGAACTGGGAAGCAACGGCGTTTATATCGATCAAATTGGTGCCGCTGCCGGAGATCCATGCTGGGCAAAAAATCATAATCACCCCAAAGGAGGTGGCGATTTTTGGCAAAAGTCTTACCGACAAATGCTCGAAAAAGTTCGGGCCAATCTAAAACCAGATAACATTCTTATAACCGAGGATAATTCGGAATGTTACTTGGATCTTTTTGATCTGATGTTAATGGTTAATTCTCCTCAGGGAAACGGAATCCATGTTCCGCTCTTCCCTTTGATTTATTCCGATCGAATGATGGTAAATTGCTTTTTGTACTACCCGAAAACTGAAAAAGTTAATAGTCTGACATTCCGCATGAAAAACGTATTAGGGTTATTGTGGGGAGCCCAATTGGGTTGGGTAAAACCTGAATTGCTTATGGCTCCGGAAGCCAGAGCCGAAGCCGAGTTTTTACGAGAAATGGTTCATTTTCGAAAAGATCAGCACGACTTGATTTATGGTGGACAGTTTGTGAAAGAAATTATTCCGAAAGGAGATAATCCCATACTTCAAGTTGAAAACATGGGAAATACTCCGGCTGTAAGAGGTGCTGAATGGATTGGTTCGAATGGGAAGAAAGCTATTCTCATTGTTAATATGGATGATCAAAAACACAAAATTGTACTGCTCAAAGAGAAGTCGATTGAAATAGAAGCCAAAAAAAATGTCTTCGGATTGACTATGAATAGTAGAATCGACCGGTATCCTATCCTACATTATTCAAAAAAATATAAGAATTTCAGGCAAAACCGATAACCTTTACTTTGTTGATTATGAAAATATCAGCGTTAAAAAGCTTGTAAAACCAATTTAAAAGCCTGTTTTTTTTCTGCTGCGAATAGAAAATTCGTTAGGTTGTAAAAAACAAATTACTATATTTGCCATCGCAAAAAAGGATACGGGTGTAGCTCAGTTGGTAGAGCACTGGTCTCCAAAACCAGGTGTCGGGCGTTCGAGTCGCTCCTCCCGTGCAAAGCTGCTCAAAAGGGCAGCTTTCTTTGTTTTAAAGAAAGTCTTTGGTATCTTCAACCCAAATAAAAAGTTATGACTGTCGATCTATTTATACCTTGTTTTATCGATCAGATCTATCCTGACACAGCTTTTAACACTGTTAAGCTGCTAAAAAAAGCTGGACTTGAGGTAAATTACAACCCGGAACAGACCTGCTGTGGACAACCATCTTTTAACAGTGGTTACTGGGACAAAACAAAGACTCTGGCGAAAAAATTCATTAGGGATTTCCCTAATAACCGGCATATTATCAGTCCATCTGCTTCTTGCACCGGATTTATCAAAAATTATTATCCTGATCTTTTCAAAAATGGGCAGCCTGGATATGAAGATTACCAACGACTAAACGCCAATCTTTTCGAACTGACCGACTATCTGGTCAACCATCTGCATTTTACTGATTTTGGTGCCGAATTTCCGCATACCGTATGTTACCACGATGCCTGTACCGCTCTGCGCGAATATGGTATTCGTCAGGAACCGCGCATGCTGCTTTCAAAAGTCAAAGGGTTAAAGTTGATTGAAATGGAAGACACTGATACCTGTTGCGGTTTTGGAGGAACTTTTTCAGCTAAATTTTCGGGAATATCGACTGCAATGACCCAACAAAAAGTTGAGAACGCTCTAAAAACAGGAGCTGAATATATTGTCTCGACCGAAGCATCCTGTATCATGAACATTGAGGGATACATTCTGAAAAACAAGCTACCTATTAAACCCATTCACATCGCCGACATTCTGGCTGCTGGCTGGGAATAAACGAACACTGACTGATACCTTACGAGGTAAAATTCACATCATTGTAAACTTTAAACCGGAAACTTCAAAATGGCTGAAATAGGAAAAATTAATCATTTATATGTGGTAAAAGAGGTAGATTTTGGAATTTACCTTGACGGCGGTGATTTGGGCGAAATCCTGATGCCAAAACGGTATGTTCCGGAAGGAACACAACCTGAAGATACCATAGATGCCTTTATTTATCTGGATTCGGAAGATCGTTTGGTTGCAACTACTGAAAAGCCTTTGGCAATGGTCGAAGAATTTGCATTGCTTCAGGTGGTCTCGGTAACTCCTGTTGGAGCTTTTTTAAACTGGGGTTTACCTAAAGATTTATTTGTTCCGTTCCGGGAGCAACGTCAGCCCATGGAAGAAGGTAAAAAATATCTGGTTTACGTTTACCTCGATACCAACAGCAAACGAATTGCAGCCTCTTCTAAAATTGAACATTACCTCGATAATATTCCGGTTGACTATGATGAAGGTGAAGATGTTGATTTGATTATTGTCAATGAAACCGATTTAGGCTACAATGCGATTATCGACAATTGTCATTTGGGAATTCTATTCAAAAATGAAGTATTCCAGCCACTTAATCCAGGCGACAAAATTCCTGGATTCATCAAAAAAATAAGAACCGACGGCAAAATTGATCTTTGTCTGCAGAAAGCCGGATATGAAAAGATTAGTTCTTTTGCCGATAAGATTATTTCTGAACTGCAAAAAAATAATGGGTTCTTGCCACTAACCGACAAAAGTTCTCCGGATCTTATTTATCAGACATTTAAAATCAGCAAGAAGAATTTTAAGGCTGCCATTGGTGCTCTGTATAAAAAAAGAATCATTCTTTTGGAAGAAAATGGCATTCGGCTTATTGTTTCAGAATAAGGCTTGTATTCAAATGAAATAGAACAGTTGAATTAGTAAATTCAGCAGGTAACATCATGACAAATGAATAAAGGACAGATTTCAAATCTATTACGACAGTGTGGATTACTTAATTTCACTGACTGGATCCGTTATTATCTACAAAAGTTTAAAAACAGAAGTGTTAACCGAAAATTTAAAAAGAATAATCCTGATGTCGTTTTGCCTCCAGACTATCTGATTTATGAATCCTTTCAGCTGAATTATTCTAAATATTATACCGAAAGTATTGGAACCGCACAATGGTTGGTTGACTATTTCAGCAAGCATATTGAACTAAAAAACAAAAAAATACTGGATTGGGGTTGTGGTCCGGGTCGGGTGGTTCGTCACTTGCCTTCCATTATTGGTAATGAGTGTAAATACTATGGAACGGATTACAACAATAAAACGATCGATTGGTGTACAAAATCTCTTTCCGGGATTATTTTCAATCGCAATATACTGGAAGCAAAATTGCCATATCCTGATAATTTTTTCGACGTAATTTATGGCATTTCTATTTTTATTCATTTATCAGAGCAAATGCACTACGATTGGTTCAATGAAATACATCGGATACTTAAACCTGATGGAATAATTTTCCTGACCACTCAGGGCAATAACTTCAGGGTAAAAATGACTCGTAAAGAACTGGCGAATTACAGTAAGGGGAAATTGGTTGTCAGGGGCAATGTTAAGGAAGGACACCGGAATTATTCTGCATTTCAGCCGGAAGGGTTCATGAAAAATCTGTTCCAGAATGTTCAAATTTTGGAGCATGATGAACCCAAACCTGAAGCTGGTAAAGGATTACCCCAGGATATTTGGATTATTCGAAAGAATGCAAACCAGACTACAGATAAGAATTAAAAAGAAGCTAACCGGAACGGCCAACTCGGTCGACCTTGAACATTGAACAGATTAGATGAAGGTTTGTATTGCAGAAAAGCCCAGCGTAGCGAAAGAACTGGCACAAATTATTGGAGCCAATCTGCGAAGGGATGGCTATTTTGAAGGAAACGGATATCAGGTAACCTGGACTTTCGGGCATCTTTGTACCTTAAAAGAACCCAACGACTATACCGATCGGTGGAAATCCTGGAACATTCACTTATTACCCATGATTCCGGCCAAATTTGGAATAAAGCTGATCGAGGATAATGGAGTCAAAAAACAATTTGAAACCATTGAAAAATTAATGGCTTCAGCAGAAGAAGTTATTAATTGCGGTGATGCCGGGCAGGAAGGAGAACTCATTCAACGTTGGGTGATGTCAAAAGCAAAGTGCACTGCTCCGGTCAGACGTTTGTGGATATCATCCTTAACCGAAGAAGCTATCCGTGAGGGATTTCAGCATTTACTTCCGGGCGAGAAATTCGATAATTTATATGCAGCGGGGAGTGCTCGGGCTATTGGTGACTGGCTGCTCGGCATGAATGCTACCCGCTTGTACACTTTAAAATATGGACAAAACAAACAGGTTCTATCCATTGGAAGAGTACAAACCCCTACCCTCGCTCTGATTGTCAACCGTCAAAAGGAAATCAATGCTTTCAAGCCTGAACCTTATTTTGAAATCAAAACAATCTATCGGGAAGCAACTTTTTCAGCAAGCTCCGGTCGTTTTCAAAACCGGGAAGATGCTGCACAAGTGTTGGAAGAAATCAGTCAGTTTGATTTGGAAATTGGAAAGATTGAAACAAAAAACAGCATTGAGCAGCCACTTCGCCTGTTCGACTTGACCTCCCTTCAGGTTGATTGTAACCGAAAATACAACATGGGTGCGGAAGACACATTAAAAGTCATTCAGTCGCTCTACGAAAAAAAGCTGACTACCTACCCCCGTGTTGATACAACATATCTGTCTAACGATATCTCCCCCAAAGTTCCAGGAATTCTGAAACAACTTAAAGATTACGAAGCGCTCACGGCTCCATTGCTTCAGGATAAACAAATACGCAAATCATCCAAGGTTTTCGATGATAAAAAGATAACGGATCACCATGCCATTATTCCTACCGGACAGTGGCGTGCCGACCTGACCAGAGACGAAAAACAAGTGTTTGACATGGTGGCTAAACGGTTTATTTCGGTTTTTTATCCCGATTGTAAGATTGCCAACACCACCGTTGAAGCAAAAGCCGGATCGCACGATTTTAAGGCAACCGGAAAACAAATTCTATCTCCGGGATGGCGTGCTGTTTATATGAATGAGAAAAATCCGGTTCAAAGTGATGAAAATATCCTTCCGATTTTTGTTACCGGAGAACATGGGCCTCATGAACCAGGGCTGCTCGAAAAGATGACGCAGCCGCCCAAGTATCTGAACGAAGCAACACTACTGCGTGCGATGGAAACCGCCGGTAAAAATGTTGATGACGAAGAATTGCGTGATCTGATGAAAGAAAATGGTATCGGGCGACCATCAACGCGGGCAAACATTATAGAGACCTTATTCCGCCGAAAATATGTCCGTAAGGATGGGAAAAAACTGGTAGCTACTCCAACGGGTATCGATTTGATTGACTCCATCGAAAATGAACTTTTGAAATCAGCAGAATTAACCGGTCAATGGGAAAAGAAACTGCGAATGATTGAGTCGGGACAATACGACGTATCACTTTTCATGGACGAAATGAAACAGATGGTTACTGAAGTGGTTAATCAGGTGAAACGTTCGCCAAAGAAAATCATTGCTTTGGCCGAAGAAGAACCGGCTGTACCAGAAAAGAAAACAAAAAGTGCACCAAGCGAGCCTACAGAAACCACTTGCCCTGCCTGCAAAAAAGGAATCCTAAAAAAAGGGAATACAGCTTGGGGTTGTTCAGGATGGAAAGAGGGTTGCCGATTTGTTATTCCGTTTGAATTCATGGGGAAAAAACTTACTGAAGCTCAAATTCGCAGGTTAGCTGAAAAAGGAAAAACGGCTTTAATAAAGGGCTTTAAACAGGAAAATGAAACCATTGATGGTTTTCTTGAACTGACAGAAGATTCGAAAATTCGATTTTCTGAAGCCGAACCTGAAAAACTCACATGCCCCAAGTGTAAAACCGGAGAAATCGTCAAAGGACATACCGCCTGGGGATGTAGCAATTTTAGAGGTGGATGTAAACTGCGAATTCCATTCGAACTTAACGGAAAAGGACTGACCGATAGTCAGGTAAGCCAACTGGTACTAAAAGGACAAACCCGTCCATTTACCTACGTCGACGAAACTTCCGGGAATAAAATCAATGGAGCGTTCCGTTTTGATGCTAATTTCATGGTGCAATTTGCAGAAAAGTAATTCAACCTTACATTTATCTTACTTCTGCACGGACTGCAATACCACCAGTTTCATCCAAATTATTTTTGTCTATCTTTGCGGCAATCCAAAAAAGCAAGTCCTATGCAGGAAAAAATCCTTATTCTCGATTTTGGTTCGCAATACACGCAACTGATCGGCCGACGCGTCAGAGAGTTAAATGTTTATTGCGAAATCTACCCGTATAATCATTATCCCGCAATAGACGAATCCGTCAAAGGAGTTATTCTATCCGGAAGTCCATTTTCAGTTCGTGACAAGGAGGCTCCAAAACCTGATCTGTCATTAATAAAAGGTAAAATGCCATTATTGGGTGTTTGCTATGGAGCACAGTATTTGTCACACTATTTTGGCGGAGAGGTTGCTCCCTCAAACTCACGCGAGTATGGTCGGGCAAACCTTGGCTTTGTCGATGATTCCAATCCTTTATTTAAAGCGATTACTCAGCATACTCAGGTTTGGATGTCGCATGGCGATACCATTGTCAGCATTCCAAAAAACTACAAGGTAATTGCCAGTACTGCCGATGTTGAATATGCAGCCTACCAAATTGAAGGAGAACAGACCTATGCGATCCAGTTTCATCCTGAAGTTTACCATACCACAGAAGGCACACAGCTGTTAAAAAACTATGTTGTTGATATTTGCGGATGCAAACAAAACTGGACACCAGATTCGTTTATTGAAACTACGGTAAAAGAATTAAAAGAAAAACTGGGCAACGATAAAGTTGTTTTAGGTCTTTCAGGAGGCGTCGATTCAACTGTCGCCGGAGTTCTTTTAAACCGTGCCATTGGCAAAAACCTGACTTGTATTTTTGTCGACAACGGACTTTTACGCAAAGACGAGTTCCAGCAGGTTCTGGATTCTTATCAGCATATGGGATTAAACGTAATTGGTGTAAATGCCAGTCAAAAATTCTGGACTGATTTGGCCGGTGTTACTGATCCTGAGAAAAAAAGAAAAATTATTGGCCGCGACTTCATCGAAGTATTTGATGTGGAAGCCCAAAAGCTAAAGGAAGTAAAATGGTTGGCACAGGGAACAATTTATCCCGATGTCATCGAATCTGTTTCGGTAAACGGGCCATCAGCTACTATCAAATCGCATCACAATGTAGGTGGACTTCCCGAAAAAATGAATCTAAAAGTGGTAGAACCACTTAAGTTGTTGTTCAAAGACGAGGTTCGCAGAGTTGGAAAAGCGTTGGGTATTAACTCCGAACTTTTAGGACGTCATCCTTTCCCGGGACCAGGACTTGGAATCCGCATTTTAAGTGATGTAACTCCTGAAAAAGTTCGTATTCTTCAGGAAGCTGATGCCATTTTCATTAACGGACTAAAAGAATGGGGGTTGTACGATAAAGTTTGGCAAGCGGGCGTAATGTTATTGCCGGTTCAATCGGTTGGTGTTATGGGCGATGAACGCACCTACGAAAATGTAGTGGCCTTACGTGCAGTTGCTTCTACCGATGGAATGACTGCTGACTGGGTTCACCTACCCTATGAGTTTATGGCTAAAATGTCGAATGAAATTATCAATAAGGTGCGCGGAATTAATCGCGTAGTTTACGACATCAGCTCAAAACCGCCAGCAACAATTGAGTGGGAATAGTATACGAAATAAGAAAACCGAAAGCAGGAAAACTAAAATAAGAAAATCTGCACCCGGTAAAAAATACAAAGGAGGTTCTACGAAGCCTCCTTTTACATTTCTATTTGACTGATTAGTTATGTCTTATCAAGAATAACACAACCAATGATTAATGTAAATACTATACTTTTTGATTTTGACGGTGTGATTGTTGATTCAGAACCCGCTCATGCGAAGTCTAAAAAACTCGTTCTTGAAAAATTCAATATTACTTATCCGCCATCTATTTTCGAAGATTTTAAAGGAAAAACGGATCAGGTCTTTTTTGATTTTGTCTCTGAAAATCTGGATGCCCAAAAGCGATCTCCGAGTATGTATTTAGATGCAAAAAACATACTATTTGAAGAACTAACCACTGAAATAAAGCTAATTGATGGGTTTTTACCATTTCAACAAAAAGCTAAAACCAAGGGAATTCAGACGGCATTGGTAAGTTCAACAACCTGGTATAGTTTTCAACGGATTGACCAGATTTATCATCTCACCAATCTATTCGATCTAGTTATAACCGGTGCAGATACAATTATGCACAAACCACATCCGGAACCATATCTAAAGGCAATACAAAAATTAAATCTCAATCTGGAAAATACAATTGTAATTGAAGATTCTCCCAATGGAATTTGTTCAGCGAAGGAAGCCGGATGTATTGTTTTTGGGATTACGAACTCTTTCTCCGGGCAGATTCTTCAAGATGCAGGTGCCGATGAAATAATTGAGAGCTATAATGAGCTGGCTAATAGGATACAACTGTAACTAAGATCAGATTAAGCCCGACTAATGATTCTACGGCAATATCAATTCCTGTATATACCAATAATCCCATTGATATAAAAACCTTAAACATCCGACTCCTGAATAGTAATGTTTTTCTTTACTTCCTTCAATTACACCGAAAAAATCAATCTCAAATTGAACAGTAGCATCTCGTTCATTAAATTTGATATCTGTAATCGTAAGACTATTCATTTTAAACGAACTAAAGGCTTTCCTAAAGTGATCAAACCAGGCATTTTCTTCTGCTTCCTTTGTTAAAAGACTAGTAAAAAGTGTAGATTTCTTATCCAGAAACGACTCGAAAAATTCCTGACTACTACTTCGAAGATCGAATTCATGATTGGGATGGAATTCTTCGTAGGTAAAAGTATTGACCATTCCCTCAATACGAATATTATCGGTTTCTGCGAAGAATAATTCTTCAGTAATAAAACGGTACAACTCACGATCATCAACATCACAAAGCGTAACCAAATCAATTTGATTCGCATTTAAGATGGCCATAATACGGTCTAGTTCTACCTGAAGATTAGAATCTGGAATCATTTCAATATTCAGATATTCAGGCTTTCCCAAATAATCATAAATTTGAATTTGAGACGAGTTATGGAAGGCTCGCTCAAATGCCAATATATTATCCAGAAATTGACTTTCCATATGCAAAGAAAGATCATGAGAATCAGATTTGATTGGAAAATCAGCTCCAAATTCAAGCCTTAACTTCATCCGTTTGATCTCATTCTCTTGCTTTAGCTTTTCAATTTCATCATCAAAATCTTCGTTTCCTTCTGGGATCATAATTGTTTGTCCTTTTGAATTTTATGTGGATTAAGTACCTGTTAAATCCAAAGTTAACAAACTTAATGTTAATTAGCACCATGATAAGAAACATTAAATCAAAGAAAAGTGCATTTATCAGTCAAAATTCTTCTGAATAGGTTTATGAACACTAATCAGTACCTAATGTTAACTTTAATTCAGAGAACCAATACATTTCAGGTAGTTTAATCTGTTATCTTTGACAAAATTTAATTTTGATCCGAATTATTCTAACAAATCTGATAATTAACAAAACATGAATTTCAACTATAGAAAAACAGGAGTCGCAATTTTACTGGGCCTGACTATTTTAGCTGGTAGCAATGCATTGAAAGCTCAGGACGTCCAGAGCAGCACCATGAAATATGGTCGCTTACTTCGTTTAATTGAAAGCTACTACGTTGACACAACCAACGTAGATAGGTTAACCGAAAATGCCATTGTTGAAGTTTTACGCGGACTAGACCCCCACTCGGTATATATTTCCAAAGAAGAAGTCGAGAAAATGAATGAACCGCTTCAGGGCAATTTTGAAGGAGTTGGTATTTCATTTAATGTTTATCGCGATACATTATTGGTCGTAACTACAGTTCCTGGTGGACCGTCAGAAAAAGTAGGTATCCGTGCAGGCGATCGTATTGTAGCTGTTAACGATAAAAATATTGCTGGCGTTGGTCTTAAAAATGCTCAGGTTTACGATTATCTGCGTGGTAAGAAAGGCACAAAGGTAGAACTGAAGATCAAACGCAAAGATGAAGCAAACCTGCTCGACTTCATGGTTATCCGCGACAAAATTCCAATCAACAGTCTCGACGCATCTTATATGCTCAATGATAACATTGGGTATATCAAACTAAACAAGTTTGCGGCAACTACTACTGAAGAAGTTTTTGAAGCATTCAAAACGTTAAAAGCAAATTCAAAACTAAACAGTCTGGTACTTGATTTACGCGGAAATGGCGGTGGATATATGAATGCTGCGATTGAACTGGCCGATCAGTTCCTTACCGCTTATAAATTGGTAGTATACACCCAAGGGATTCATTCTGACAAAAAAGAATACTCATCAACGGCTCTGGGAGAATTAGAGCAAGGAAAGCTGGTTGTATTGATTGATGAAGGCTCGGCTTCTGCAAGCGAGATTGTTTCCGGAGCAATTCAGGATTGGGATCGTGGAGTATTAATTGGACGTCGTTCTTTTGGTAAAGGACTTGTACAACAACCCTTCCCTTTAACTGATGGTTCGATTATCCGTTTGACTACAGCTCACTATTACACACCTAGTGGACGATGTATCCAAAAACCTTATGAAAAGGGCGTGGACGAATATCAAAAAGACTATATCAATCGCATCGAAAAAGGAGAACTATTCTCAAAAGACAGCATTACCTTGAACAAAAAACTGAAATACGAAACAAAGATCAGCAAACGTACTGTTTATGGCGGTGGAGGTATTATGCCTGATATTTTTGTTCCGCTGGACACTTCAAAGAATTATATCTATTACAATACACTATTGCATAAGGGGGTAGTTTTTACTGGTGTTCTGGATATTATGGATGCCAACCGGGATAATTTTAAACAAAAATATACTGACTTTAACACCTTCATGGAAAAATTTGAAGTTTCCGACGAAATGGCTGACAAGATTATGGCTGCCGGAGATAAAAAATCGATAGATATTGCTGATGAAGAGAATGGAACCGTTGCTGACAAGAAAAATGACAAAGCACAAAAAACGGTTAAGAAAGAAGAAAAGAAGCCTGATGAAAAAAGTATTGCATTTGCCCGACCTTTATTGAAAAAACAAATAAAGGCATTAATTGCCAGAGATTTATTTTCAGTAAGTCACTACTTCCAAATCATGAATGCTGAAGATGAGACAATCAAAAAAGCAGTGGAAGTAATTAGCAAAAAAGGAGTCTACGAAAAAATACTCTCAGGAAAAGAATAAAATATGGATCTGATTTTTAAATGGCTTTCAGAAAATTACATTGAACTTCTGGGAGCCATTTTAGGTATTGCCTATATAGTTCTCTCTATTCGTCAAAATATCTGGACATGGCCGATAGGTTTAGCAACCTCTATACTTTATGTCTGGGTATTTTTGGTGTCAAAGCTTTATGCCGACATGAGCCTGCAAATGTACTATGTATTCATTAGCATTTACGGATGGTACGAATGGATAAGAGTAAATCAAACTAATCGCACAGAGCCACTGAAAATGAGTCATTTACAGCGACGATTAGGAGTAATACTTTCAGTAGTAACGTTCCTGATTTTTCTGTTGATTTGGTATATTTTAAAAACGTTCACCGACTCGCAGGTTCCAGTTGCTGATGCTTTGGCAACCTCCTTAAGTATCGTTGCCACCTGGATGCTGGCCCGAAAAATACTGGAACACTGGATTATCTGGATCATTGTTGATACTTTTTCTGTGGGTTTATTCTGGTATAAGAACCTGATGCCTACGGTTTTGTTGTTCGTAGTGTACACCATTATGGCTGTCATAGGTTATATTGAATGGAAAAAGGAAGTTAAAGCAGAACCGCATTACTAAACCATGAACGCAAAAAACAAACAAATACGAATCGCAGTTACCGGGCCTGAGTCGACCGGTAAAACAACATTGGCAAAGCAATTGGCTGAGCATTACCGAGGTCAATATATCCCTGAATATGCCCGCGAATATATCGAGAATTTGCAAAACCCTTACACCTTCGCTGATATTGAAGTATTGCAAATAAGCAAGTTGAACAATATTCGGCGACAAAATCGAGTTCTGATCATTTTTTTGTGTTCGATACCTGGTTAATCATTACCAAAGTATGGTTCAGATGGGTATTTAATCGCACTCCGGAATGGTTTGAAAAGAAAATGCAGGAATGTCCAATTGATTTGTTTCTGCTATGTGAGCCAGACATTCCATGGGAAGCTGATTCGGTGCGGGAAAATGGAGGTGAAAACCGAATTAAACTATTTGAGGAGTACAAAACGGAACTGATTAATTACCAATTCAACTTTGTTGAAATTAGCGGAACTGGAGAACAGCGATTAGCTAATGCGATTTCCGCGATTCATGAGTTTTGTGATTTATCTTAAAATTCACGCAGATAAGTTTGATTTAAGCCTTAAAAATCTGATTTTTGCTGTGCATCAGACTTATCGGTTGAACAGAAACGAAAAGAACAAAACAAAATCTACAATCAACCGATTGTTAACTTACTTAATACTAAAAGGAAATGCAGTCAGAAAGAAATATTGAAAACAAGCTTCGAAGTGCTGTAGATCAATTGACAGATTCCAAATCGTATAACTTGGTTTGCCATGAACATCACATTGGTGAGCCATTGCCATCTATTGAAAAGCTGCATAAGATCGTTGGAATTATCCGAGAAATCATGTTTCCCGGATACTTCGGAAATACCAGCCTGCGAACAAATATTATCAAACATTACGTTGGTGTATATGTCGATGAACTTTTTGAGTTGCTTTCGGAGCAGATACTTGCAGGTCTGTGTTTTACCTGCGACAAAACTGCGATTATCGACATGCAGGAACGTTCGAAATACGCTCAGGGATTAGCATCTGATTTTATTTCTTTCTTGCCTGAAATACGCCGATTGCTCATTACTGATGTTGAAGCAGCTTATTTAGGTGATCCTGCAGCCAATAGTCGTAGTGAAGTAATCTACTGTTACCCAACAGTTCGTGCCATCATTAACCACCGGATCGGCCACCAGCTATTAAAATTGGGAGTCCCCATTATACCTCGAATCATTTCGGAAATGGGTCATTCGGAAACCGGAATTGACATTCATCCGGAAGCTCAGATTGGAGAATCATTCTCCATTGATCATGGGACCGGAGTTGTTATTGGTGCAACCTGTATTATTGGGAACAATGTTAAACTATATCAGGGGGTTACACTTGGAGCAAAGAGCTTCCCTCTTGATGGAAGTGGAAACCCAATAAAAGGCATTCCCCGCCATCCGATTGTTGAAGACAATGTGATCATTTATGCTCAGGCTACTATCCTGGGACGTATTCGGATCGGTGCGAATTCAGTTATTGGGGGTAATGTTTGGGTAACCAACAGTTTACCAGCCAATAGTAAGATTATTCAGTTTAAAGCAAAAGAAGACGATTTCAGCGACGGTGCCGGAATTTAAAAGCATAGCGGGTTAAGATTCAAACGCAATAAAAGAGAAAAAATGACGGAACTTATTGAATTCATAAGTCACTATGTTGAGCTGAATTCTGAAACAGAGCAAGTTATTCTTGAATGTTTCAAAACTGAAATTTACGAGAAAAATGAATTCATACTTGAAGAAGGAAAAACTTGTTCCAAAGTTAGTTTTATCAAATCAGGATTAGTGCGAAGATTTTATATGAATGACGGTCAGGAGATCACAAATTGGATCTATTATGACAATCAGTGGCTAACTTCGATGACCAGTTTTTTTGATCAAAAACCGTCATTTGAAGCCTTTCAGGCCTGCGAAAAAACTGTTCTTTATTCACTTTCATATTCTGAAGAGCAAAGGCTTCTGGAATATCCATTGTTTGCAAAATTTCACATCAAGTTACTCCGACAATATTTGGCCTTACTCAATGAATTTCATCACCAATATAAATTAATGAATGCCCACGAGAAATATTCTTACCTGTTAACTTATTTTCCCGAAATTGTAAAGAAAGCTAAGCTCAAACACATTGCGTCACTAATGGATGTCAGTCAGGAAACGTTAAGTCGGATTCGTGCTTCGATTAATTGACATTACATCAAATAAACTCCCTTTTATTTGAGCAACATTTGCACTTTCAACTAAACAGAAATAACATGATTTCGAAAAGTGCAATAATTGGGAAAAATGCCCAGATTGGAAAGGATATTCATATTGGAAGTTTTTCAACCATTGAGGAGGATGTGATTATTGGAAACAATACATGGATAGGCAACTATGTCAATATTCAAAACGGAGCACGAATTGGAGAAAATTGTCAGGTACATTCAAGTGCTGTACTTGCTGGAAATCCACAAGACCTAAAATTTAAAGGAGAATACACAACTCTGGAAATTGGCAACAATACTATTATTCGTGAATTTGTCACCATTAACAGAGGAACCTTATCCAAAGGAAAAACTGTAATTGGAAACGATAATTTAATCATGGCAAATTCGCACATTGGGCATGATTGTGAAATAGGTAATCATTGTATTATTGGTTTTAATGTGGGGATAGCTGGCGAGGTTATTATTTCAGACTGGGCAATTATCAGTGGATTAACCGGAATTCATCAGTTTTCTAGAATTGGGGCTCATGCCATGGTTGGAGGACTCAGTAAAATTGTGAAAGATGTTCCTCCGTACGTAATTGCAGCAAGGGATCCTCTTGCCTACGAAGGAATAAACACTGTTGGATTGAATCGAAGAGGGTTCGAATCCGAAAAACTTAATGAATTAAAAGAGATTTACCGGGTTATTTTTCAGGAAAAGAGAAATATCTCTCAAGCCTCAGAGTTCATTGAAACCAATTTTAGGAAGACCTTCGAACGGGATGAAATTCTTAGTTTTATCAGAAACTCAACCCGTGGAATAATTAAAGGTTATAAAGTCTAAACATATTGCAAATATTTTTAGACTTTTGTTGTAAATTTCATTTCGAATCTTAAAATATTGCAAAACTAAAAAAATACAAATTGAACAAACAATCGTACACAGCCACAACAATGGCCGGACTTGAAGAAGTTTTGGCTCAGGAATTAATTGAAATCGGAGCTGATGAAGTGCAAATAGCCCGTCGCTCGGTATATTTCAGTGGCGATCAGCAATTACTATATAAAGCAAATTATTGTTTGCGTACTGCGCTTCGTATTCTGGTTCCTGTCGATTCCTACAAAATATACTCAGCCGATGATTTGTATCAACGTGCAAAAAACTTCAAATGGGAAGATTTGTTTGGATTGGAGCAGACCTTTGCGATTCAGAGTACCACTTTTTCTGATTTGTTCAACAATTCGATGTATGCCTCGCTCAAGTTAAAAGATGCCATTGTCGACCGGTTCAGATATAAATTTGGAGAACGGCCATCTGTTGACTCAAAAAATCCGGATATCTGGATTAATCTGCATATCAGCAACGAATTTTGTACCATTTCACTGGATAGTAGTGGTGAATCGTTGCATAAAAGAGGATATCGTCTTGACCAGAATGAAGCTCCAATGAGTGAAGTTCTTGCTGCCGGATTAATCCGACTCTCCGGGTGGGATCAAAAAAGTGAATTGATCGATCCAATGTGTGGCTCCGGAACTATTGCTATTGAAGCTGCAATGCTGGCAAATAGAATCTATCCCGGAAGCATTCGCAACAATTTTTCATTTAAGAGATGGAAAAGCTACAATGCTGAACTGTTTAAGCAAATGGAAATTGAAGTTCAATCAAACACCCCTACCCCGGTTAGAATCTCAGCATCCGACATTTTACGACGCAACATCGATATTGCGATTAACAATGCTGAAAAAGCCGGTGTTGCTAAATTCATCGATTTTAAGATATCCGATTTTAAAGTACTTGAACCAGATTCCGAAAAACCGTTTTTGTTGTTTAATCCGCCCTATGGCGAACGGTTAACACCAAGCGACACTAACTTTTATGCAATGGTTGGCGAACGGCTGAAACATCATTATACCAACGCAACAGTTTGGATCATAAGTACTCCACAATGTTTAAAGTCTATTGGCTTGAGACCATCGCGCAAAATTCCAATTTTAAATGGTTCGCTTGAATGTAGCTTCCGCAAATATGAACTGTATTCCGGATCAAAAAAGGGAGGGTTAGTGTAAAATAACAAGTCATTTGTTGTCATTTGTTTCACGTCATTTATTGTAACCGAAACGCAATGAATGACAATGAATGACTATAAATGACCATAGTCCTTCTGACTGGATAATATTTCCTTCTAGCAATTCCAGATCTCCCAGGCACGAAGAGCTTGCAGGTGGAGCATTTCCAATCCGTTTTTAGTCTTTGCACCATGCTCTTTTCCCTTCCGGAGAAATAAGGTTTCTTCGGGGTTATACACCAAATCATACAAGATATGGTCAGGTGTTATAAACTGGTAAGGGATATCGGCACAGGTATCAACATTGGGAAATGTTCCAAGTGGTGTAGCGTTAATTACGATCAGGTGCTCTTTCATTAGTTGCGCAGTAATCTGACTGTAATTAATCTCATTATCTTCCGGATGCTCTTTGGTAGTAACCGAAAGGTATTTAATCTGAAGTTTGTCGAACAGAAACTTTACAGCTTTTGAAGCTCCTCCTGTTCCCAAAATTAATGCTTTCTGATGCTTTGCTTCCAGCATCGGGCAAAGCGAATGTTCAAATCCATACAAATCGGTATTGAATCCTTTTAAAATCTGCTTACCATTGGCATAGTTTATCTTAACCGTATTTACGGCACCAATTTTAGCAGCTTCCAGATCTATTTCATCTAAAAACGGAATGATCTGTTGCTTGTATGGAATAGTGCAATTTAAGCCATAAATAGTTTTCCCCTGTTCAAAAATCGATTGAAAATCATCTATTCGCTCCAGTTCAAAATTCACATATTCATGATCTGAAAGATTTTCCTGAGCAAACTTCTCCGTAAAGAATTTTTGGGAGAACGAATGTCCTAAACGATATCCTATTAGTCCGTATGTTTTCATCATAGAAGTTTTGCTGATTGTTCTAAAATCGTAGTAACATCGTTATTTTTTAAAATGACTATGTAACTGTTTAAATCTATATTTAACCCACTTCGGGGTTCTTAAATCAGTTGTTCCATTTTCCTCCAGTTTCACTGGAGGTCACTCAGAGTAAAGTTCTTCGGACTTTAAGCACCAAAACAACCCAGAGTTATCAATTTTAGTTACTATCTTTCTGTCAACTGCAACGAATGACAACCACCTCTAACACAACTCGCTTAATTCCAGCCAGCGCATTTCTTTTTCTTCCAACAGATCGGTAATCACCCCAAAGCGTAGCGATTTCTCGTGTAATTCGGCATTCGACAATGTTCCGGAGTTCAAGTCCTCTCCTATCTGAGTTTTTTCACTTTCGAGCGAAGCAATATCTTTTTCGAGTTGTTCCAGCTCCCGTTTCTCATTAAAGGAAAGTTTCCGTTCCTTTTCTTTCACAGGTTTTGGTGCAGCTTTGATTTCCGGTTTTTTTAGTTTTTTCTCCTGTTCTTCTTCTTCAAGTTGCTTATTTCGCCAAATGGTATAACTACCAGGGAAATCACGAATTGCACCACTTCCGTCAAATACAAAAAGATGATCGACAATTTTATCCATAAAGTATCGATCGTGCGATACAATGATCACGCAACCCTGAAATACCCGAAGATAATCTTCCAGTACAGATAGGGTCATAATATCCAGATCGTTGGTAGGCTCATCCAGAATCAAAAAGTTCGGGTTGGTCATCAATATGGTACACAAATACAAACGTCGTTTTTCACCACCCGAAAGCTTTTCAATGAACGAATACTGAGTATCCGGAGGAAACAAGAACGTAGTAAGCAGTTGCGAAGCGGTAAGCTTACGTCCATCATCAAAATTGATAACTTCGGCAATTTTGTTAACCGCATCAATCACTTTATCGCCCGGATTAAAATCTATACCATTTTGCTGATAATAGCCAAAACGAATGGTTTGTCCAATCTCAACAGTTCCGGAATCGGCCTGCAAATTTCCGGTGACAATGTTCAGAAAAGTAGATTTTCCGGTACCATTTTTACCAACAATACCAACTTTTTCGAAGCGTTGAAACTTATAGGTAAATCCATCAATCAGATTAAGGTCTCCATAAGATTTACTGATATTCTCAAGATCCAGAATTTTGTTCCCGATCCGCGACGAATTCATGCTTAAATCAATGCTGTTTTCATTCAGGTTTTGCGATGCCTTTACAATCAGATCATCAACACGATCCATCCGGTATTTTGCTTTATGTCCACGAGCCTGCGGCATTCTGCGAGACCATTCCAACTCCGTTCGAAGCAGATTCTTAGCTTTCTCAACACTCGTTGCCGTCGACTCCATTCGTTCCTGACGTTTCTCAAGAAAATACGAGTAGTTTCCCCGATGACGGAAAATGGTATTACTTTCCATTTCCAGAATTTCGTTACACACCCGATCCAGAAAATACCGGTCGTGAGTAACCATAAACAAGGTAATTTTGGTTTTTTCGAGGTAGTTTTCCAACCATTCGATCATCTCCAGATCAAGGTGGTTGGTAGGCTCGTCGAGCATCAGCAAATCCGGCTCATTAATCAGCACATTGGCCATTGCCACCCGTTTTTTCTGACCTCCGGAAAGCTCACCAATTCGTTGATCGTAATTGGTAATCTTTAATTGCGTAAGGATTTGCTTTACCTTGACTTCATAATCCCAGGCATGATGGCGTTCCATCAGCTCGGTATATTTTGTAATGTCCTCTTTATGGTCCAGTCGAAGTGCATTTTCAAAATTACGGATGGTTTCCACCAACTCGTCGCCAGACTGGAAAACAGCTTCAAAAACAGTATGATTATCGTTTAAATCGGGGATTTGTTTAAGATAACCAATCCGGATATCACCGGTCTTGGTAATTTGTCCTGATTCCGGAGTATCATTTCCGGCCAGAATCTCCATAAGAGTGGTTTTTCCGGTACCGTTACGGGCAATAAGGGCTACTTTTTGATGTTCAAATATGGTAAATGAAATATCTTCGAATAATAACTGATCGCCAAATCGTTTCGATAAATTTTCAACCTGCAAATACGGAGTCATACTTTTTTCTGCAAAAATAACAATTTAAGCCATTGAAAACAGCGCTGAACCAATGCTGAGTCTGAATTGTTTGAAGGAAGAATTTTTTATATATGAAATGGTTGAGCATAACGATAGTTTTATGATCTTTGACCATAAAGGAACCAAAATACGTCCGATGCAAAAAAAAGAACTTTTCGAGAAGGTAATCAGCTATTTTCAAAAGGAAATGCCAATTGCTGAAACCGAGTTACACTATACCAGTCCTTATCAACTGCTGGTTGCAGTTATCTTATCGGCACAATGTACCGACAAACGCGTTAATCAAATCACTCCTGATTTATTCAAACGGTTTCCTACGCCTGAAAAGCTTGCCGAGGTTGATGCCGCTGAAGTTTTTGAATATATCCGTTCCTGCTCCTATCCCAATAATAAGTCCAATCATTTAGTTGGTATGGCGCGCATGTTGGTTAATGAGTTTAACAGCGAAGTACCCGAAGACATTGACGAACTACAAAGATTACCCGGAGTGGGACGAAAAACGGCCAATGTAATTGCTTCGGTGGTCTTCAACAAACCTGCCATGGCTGTAGATACCCATGTTTTTCGCGTTGCCGCACGGATTGGCTTAAGTACCAATTCAAAAACACCACTGGAAACAGAAAAGCAACTGGTTGAGTACTTTCCGGAAGAATTGCTGCCACTCGCCCATCACTGGTTAATCCTTCACGGACGATATACCTGCACTGCCCGTTCGCCTCAATGCAAAAGATGTGGATTAACAGATATTTGCGCTCACTTTAAATCATTGGATGGCGATTCTCGTGAAATGTAACTAGCTAAAATCGTTGATATAAAGCTAATATTTAAAAATGTTGAACCCCACCCACCAAATTAGTTATCCTTATTTTTTGATTTTTTCACAATCTTTGTACATTTGCTCAAATTATAAAACTAAAAAAATAGAGTTATGGCTTACAAAATTTCAGAAGAATGTCTTGCTTGTGGCACTTGCATTGATGAATGTCCTGTTGAAGCAATTTCTGAGGGAGATATCTACAAAATTGATGCTGATCTTTGCACCGATTGCGGTTCTTGTGCAGCAGTTTGTCCGGTTGACGCAATTTCTGTTGCTGAATAATTAGTCCGGTCGACATAAACCAAAAGGAGCTGATCTCATGAAGATCAGCTCCTTTTTTTGCACCTACTTACCCAAAAACCTTAAGATTGGTGATGCGATGACTCAAAGTCTTCGTATCTGTTGCTTGAAAAGTCAAGATACTCGCAGATTCAGCCATTCCGAATTTATTTCGGAATCTGATATACAATGGCGTGCTCCATTCCGTCCGGCCAGAGATATTCCTTCAGAGCAAGGTTCTTTCGCGGACGGTTATCCTTGGCGTTCTCGTCTTCCCGGGGTTGCGTTCGTTCCTCACTTGCCCCGGGCTGTGATATACCGGCCCTTCAGGCCGAAAAACAACAACAAAATGATCCTGCACACAAACAACGAATCGCCGTCGATATGACTATCGGCTACTCAGGCTGCGGGTTGCGGATCGATTCTTTCCTTTACTAGCCGCATCGCGGCGACAGTATGGTAGAAATATAAATTCGATTCAGAAACATCGTCCGCGGGAAAACGCCAAACCATGAGGCAATCCGGTTTCGGACGAAATACCGCCACCTCCCGTTCTAACGAATATTTGCTCCATTCCGTCCGGCCAGAGATATCCTTTTTCAACAAGGCTTTTACGCGGACGGTTATCCTTGCCGTTTCATCTACCCGGAGTGTCGTTCGTTCCTCACTTACCCCGGGCTATGATATACCGGCCCTTCAGTCCTGAAAACTGCGTCGCGGTGTACGATTCTGTAGCCACAGGTTTTAACCTGTGGGATTATGAAGGCATTCCGGAAAATCGTCCGCGTAAAAATGCCAAACGATGAGGTAATCGTTTTTCGGACGAAAAGCCTAAAACGCCATGCCGATCGTTGGCGTTGATCCCTAAACCAGGTTTTCAAAACCTGTCTGGTTTCCAATATAGCCTATTAGCCTATTGAAAATAAAATAATTAATCAATCTGTTTGATAGATTAATTGTTTTTACAACCTTTGAAGGAAGCTAAGAAAGTACGGTGAACCTACCGATTTACCCTAAGTTATAGGCAACTTAAATAGTCGCGATGAACAGATTTATTTTAGTTTTGACAATTGGACTTTTTGCATGTAATTCTACAACAGACAAGAGCAAATGTGTTTCGAAAAAATTAGTTTCCAAAGACAGTTTATCATTGTCTGAGAGACAAAATTCCGAGACAACTAATCAAATCCCAAAGGTTAACTGTACTCGTGGAAAAGCAGAACCTATTATTAATAAGATAGTTTATCCCAAAACTACTTTTGTTTTACAGCCAGACAGTATTTCCGGTATTGAGACAGTAACTTTTGACAATGGAGATAAGTTAACAATCAAAAATTGGGGCTGTGAATACTACGTTTTGACCTTTCGTTTTGAAACTTCTCGTTTTCAGCGAGACACAACAGACCTGAAGTATTGGTTTAATACAGCAACTGGACTGGTGACCGAAATCTATAATGGAGTTGAATCTCCAATTGATATTAAAAAAGGAATAACTCAACTCAAAAATCATATCGACAGTGACCAACCAAACAATTGTAAAAACTTAAAACTTGGAGACGAAATTGACTTTGGTGAAAGCGAAATTCGTGATTTTGTATCAGTTGACAGAATTGAGAAACTAACAGATAAAAAGTATGCTATTGAAGTTAGTTTTGCAACCGGACCTTTATAGTGAAAAATGAAGAGTTGCCAATAACAGCTAAATACGCGCACGGAGACTAGTGCTTTGTTGACAAGAAATTAATGAATTGAAAAGCAATGGCATTGATGATAAATGATAAAGTAAAAAAGCAAATATTGACTTTCGGACTAATTTTATTAGCTGGATTTTCAACTTACATTCTTAATTTAATTTTAATTTCTGGACTTTTATTTGGATTAGCATTGACAATTCCTCAGTTTGATAAATCCAGAAAAGAAATTATTGCAATAACGACATTTCCTATTGTAATCTCTTTGTTATGCATTTTGAGCCTCGGTTTGGGATTAATGTTTGAATTTATGAACAACTCATATTCAGATCAATCAGGTGTGATAAAAGTCGGAGTAATATCTTCACTATTTTTTCTATTCATTTTTGACCAATATTATCCAATCGAAAATAGAAAAACAGCTTATCCAATTATCGTAATCCTTGGATTAGCAAGTGCATTAATCTGTGATGAATTATTTCTTGACCCATCTTCTAAAGAAATGAATATTGGGAAAATGATTGCAATTTGGGAGTTATTAGTCGGTTTTGGATTGACTGTCTTTGTAAGATTTGATTGGATGAAAGAAAAGAAATCAAAGGCGGAATGAATAAGCTGTATACTGCAACTGTGACATAGTTGTTAAACTACGGTGTCACAT
>Ga0302286_10000513_pt1 | contig 31834 bp, 34 predicted proteins | sample III_Fen_E2_3_FD_198765 | JGI IMG/M metagenome (GOLD analysis project Ga0302286, IMG submission 198765) | Peat permafrost microbial communities from Stordalen Mire near Abisko, Sweden - III_Fen_E2_3 | ecosystem: Environmental > Terrestrial > Soil > Wetlands > Permafrost | place: Sweden: Abisko...
TGCTTTCCGGCAGGCCGAATGTTACAGGCTTACCAACCAGGGCAGGGCTGAACAGGCTTACCTGAACGCCATACGTTATAACTACCCTGATTCCATTGTGTACCTGCATTTTGCACAGGTATTGCTACAAAACGGGAAATATGCGGACGCCTTGAAGAATTATCAACTTTTTCTGACCAAAGATACCTCAAACCTGGTAGCCAAAAACGGGATTAAATCGTGTACCTTTATGGCTGAATGGAAAAATGTTCCCAGCAGGTATACCGTAAAGCGTTCAGCAGAATTCAATTTACGACGTTCTACCAGTTTCAGCCCGGCATTTATGGGCTCAAATACCGACCAGATTGTATTTACCTCCAACCGTCCGTTCAATAAGAAGACCGCACAGAAAAGCAGTGCTATTACCGGTTTGCCAAACAATGACCTGTTTGAAAGCCGGAAAAATGCTGCCGGGAAATGGGGAGTGCCCGAAATACTGGAAGGAGTTATTAATACGGTGAATGATGAAGGTATTTGTTCGTTTAGCACTGATGGTAAAATCATGTATTATACCCGGTCGCCTTATGTCCCGGATGGAGTCAGGGGAACCGACATCATGATGGCCAATAGGGCAGGAGGGACGTGGAGTACTCCGCAAAAAATAAAGATTTTTAAAGACAGCACCATTTCTGTGGCTCATCCGGCTATATCGCCTGATGGACAGACGCTGTACTTTGTTTCCGATTCAAAAAGAGGAATGGGCGGAAAAGATATCTGGAAAGCAACCCTGACAAACGGGGAATGTAAATTTATTGAAGACCTGGGACCTGAGATCAACACTTCGGGAGATGAAATGTTTCCAAGTGTGCGTGCCGACGGTACTCTGTTCTTTGCCTCCAACGGCCTACCTGGATATGGCGGGCTGGATCTCTTTAAGGCTACTCCCAAAAAGGATGGGGGATGGATCGTTGAAAATATGGGTGCACCTATTAATTCACCGGGGGATGACTTTGGAATTACTTTCTCGGGGACAGAAGAAAAGGGATTCTTCTCTTCCAACCGCAGTGAGACAAAAGGAAACGATGCGGTGTGGAGCTTTGTTTTGCCGGAACTGGCGTATGGGGTGGAAGGAAAAGTCGTGGATGAAAAAGGAAATCCATTGCCGGATGCAGTGATCCGTTTGGTGAGCAATACCGGCGTGAATGTCCGGGTACAAACCAAAAAGGATGGTACGTACCGGATTAAACTGGATAAGGATATGGATTGTATCATGTTGGCTGCATCGCGCGGATACCTGAACCAGAAAAACAAGGTGACCACCCAGGGACTTAAGGACAGCAAGATATTTACTGTAAACTTCCAGTTGTCGGCGATCTCCAAACCTGTTGCAATAGAAAATATATTCTATGAATTCGGGAAATGGGACCTGACACCGGCTTCAGAAAACGGGTTGCAGGTATTGTTGAAGATCTTAAAGGACAATCCGAACATCACCATCGAAATCAGTGCCAATACGGATTATGTGGGTAATAACGAGTCAAATAAACTATTATCCCAGAAACGTGCCAAATCAGTAGTCGACTACCTGATATCAAGTGGAATTCCTTCTGATCGTTTAAGCTCAGTGGGGAATGGCGAAGAAAAACCGGTGGTAGTGGATGCGCAGTTGGCAAAGAAATATCCGTTCCTCAAGGAAAATGACGTATTGACTGAGATCTTTGTTACTAAATTAACCCCGGATCAGCAGGAAATAGTGAATCAGATAAACCGCCGTTCAGAATTCAGGGTGGTGAAGACGACGTATAAACTATATTAGTTTGATGTTTGAAGTTTGAAGTTTGAAGTTTGAAAACAGCGATATGATTTGAAGAGATATTGGCCTTCGGTGATATGATTTGAAGAGATAGTAGCCTTTGGTGATATGAATTGAAGAGATAGTAGCCTGCGGAGATAGGATTTGAAGCGATTCTTGTTTTGAATAAAGAATAATTGATTTAGAGTTTAATAATATAAGATTTTATAATCGGACAACCTGATTGAGACCTGATCTTAATTCGTGTAATTCGATTTTAATTCGTGTAATTCGTAATAAATGAAACAATATCTAGACCTTTTAAACCGTGTATTGGCGGAAGGTGTTCATAAGGAAGACCGTACAGGTACGGGGACCATCAGTATTTTTGGTCATCAAATGCGTTTTAATATGGAGGATGGCTTTCCATGCTTGACCACTAAGAAACTTCATTTGAAATCAATCATTCATGAATTGTTGTGGTTCCTCAACGGGGATACGAATGTGAAATACCTTCAGGATAACGGAGTGAAGATATGGAATGAGTGGGCGGATGAAAATGGCGACCTGGGTCATATCTATGGTTACCAGTGGCGGTCGTGGCCTGATTATACCGGCGGGCATATCGATCAGATTACAGAAGCAATTAATACAATCAAAAATAACCCTGACTCGCGCCGTATTATTGTGAGCGCATGGAATGTAGCTGATATCCCCAATATGAACCTGCCACCCTGCCATGCTTTCTTTCAGTTTTATGTAGCGGATGGAAGACTGAGTCTGCAGTTGTACCAGCGTAGTGCCGATATATTCCTGGGGGTACCGTTCAATATTGCTTCCTATGCATTGTTATTACAAATGATGGCTCAGGTGACCGGACTGAAGGCAGGAGATTTTGTACATACACTTGGAGATGCGCATATTTACACCAACCACATGGAGCAAGTCAAGCTGCAGCTTACCAGGGAGCCACGGGCGTTGCCAACGCTGTTGTTAAACCCGGATGTGAAGGATTTATTCTCATTCCAGGTGTCAGACTTTGAATTGATTAATTACGATCCACATCCTCATATCAAAGGAATTGTTGCTGTTTAAGGATTTGTTGAGTTCATCAGACCTTAAAAATAAACAAAAAATTGATTTCATTTAAATGGACATTCCGGATCGAATGTCCATTCTTTTTTAGTAATTTTGTCAACTAGTCTGATAGAAGACCATAGAAGAATAAGCATTTATTATTTTAATAATATGACAAAAATATCGATTATTGCCGCAGTAGCTGATAATTATGCTATCGGTAGATCAAATAATCTGCCCTGGTATCTGCCTGCAGATTTGAAGCACTTTAAGCAACTGACAACAGGTCACGCCATTGTGATGGGCAAACGTACGTTTGAGAGTTTGCCAAATGGTCCGTTACCTGACCGTAGGAACATTGTACTGACTTCGGTGATGTCCGAAGGGGTAAATGAAGGGTATTTTGAAGCAGATTCACTTGAAGATGCGATATTCCTGTGCGAACATGAAACTCAGTTGTTTATAATCGGGGGTGCAACCGTGTACAGGCAATGCATTGATAAAGTGGATTCGATGTATATTACCTGGATTCATAAAGATTTTACAGCAGATACTTTTTTCCCGGCCATTGATTTTAGCCAATGGGATGAAGTGAGCCGTGAAGAGCATGAAGCCGACCAGAATAACGAATACCGGTATACCTTTTCTGAATATAAAAGGAAAAAATAATAAACTTCATACTTAAAAACGCCATCTCTATCCAGGGATGGCGTTTTTAATTTCCAATAAATCAAATCAAAACACTAAATTTATAGACAATTATTCTCGATTTAGAGCTATTTTTCGTAATTTCGCAAACTATTAGTTATATACGCAAAATCCGAACAAAATGAATATAGATTTTCAAAAAATGGGTGGTTTAGTCCCTGCCATCATTCAGGATGAAATGACATCCAAAGTATTGATGTTAGGTTATATGAACGAAGAATCATTGGCCAAAACACAGGAAACCGGAAAGGTAACCTTCTTTAGCCGTACCAAGAACCGTTTGTGGACCAAGGGAGAAGAAAGCGGTAATTTTCTGAATGTTGTTTCCATTACCCCTGATTGTGATAACGATACCTTGTTGATAAAAGCCAATCCGGTAGGCCCGGTATGCCATACAGGAACAGATACCTGCTGGGGCGAAAGTAACGAAGGGGATGTTACCTTCCTGAAATACCTGCAGGATTTTATTACCGTTCGTTTCAAGGAAATGCCCGAAGGATCGTATACTACCTCCCTGTTCAAAAAAGGAGTGAACCGTATGGCCCAGAAAGTAGGAGAAGAAGCTGTGGAAACTGTAATCGAAGCTACCAACGGTACTGAAGAAGGTTTTATTTACGAAGCCTCTGACCTGATGTATCACTTGATCGTTTTGTTGACTTCCAAAGGATATTCCTTGGATGACCTGGCACGGGAATTAAAGAAAAGACATAAGTAATTTACCATTTACGATTTACAATTTACAATTCAGATAATGGAAAAGAAATTATTAATAAAATACGTTGATGTTGATCTTTATCAACAGGAATCGTTAGTACTCAAAGACGTTCAACTCGAAGTTCATTCCGGGGAATTTATCTATTTACTTGGAAAAGTAGGTAGTGGTAAGAGTACCCTGTTAAAATCAATCTATCATGAGATCCCGATCTTATATGGCGTTGCCGGAGTGATGGGGTACGATTTAAAGGCTTTGAAAGTGAAAGAAATCCCTTACTTACGCCGTAAAATCGGAATCGTGTTCCAGGACTTTCAGTTGCTTACTGACCGTACTGTGAACCAAAACCTTGATTTTGTGTTGCGTGCTACGGGTTGGGAAGACCAGGCAGCTATTAATGAGCAAATTGCCAATGTCCTCCAACAGGTTGGAATGAGTACCAAGATAAATAAAATGCCCCATCAACTTTCAGGGGGAGAACAACAACGTATTGTAATTGCACGGGCTTTGCTGAATTCTCCTGAAATGATTCTGGCCGATGAACCTACCGGTAACCTGGATCCGGAAACGGGTCAAGAACTGGTGGAATTGCTTTACAATATCCGGTTGTCAGGGACTACCGTTATCATGGCCACACATAATCTGAATTGGTTGAATAAATTCCCGGGACGTGTATTCCGTTGTGAAGAAGAGCATTTTACTGAAGTGACAAAAGCCGTAACTATTGAAAAAGTAGTAGTGGCCGAAGCCGTTGTTGTTGAAAAACTAATCGATAAACCTGTTCCTGTGATTCCTGAAACGGAAGTCATCGAGCAAGTTGTTGACGAGGAAACTGTATAAGTTCCATCCTGTATTATTTAAAGCTCTCGAATGAAAAATTTAAACTGTCCTCAGTGTGATATTCACCGGTTTGTGGTAAAGAATGCATTGAATGAAGGCGTAGTCGTGACTGTGAATGAACAATGTGAAGTTATTCCGGTACATAATACCGATTCATTGGAAGGGTTCGATCTGACGGTGGTCTATTGCCTGGGTTGTTCCTGGTATGGGTCACCGAAATCATTGAGCAAAGGAAAACATAGAAGAGTTTGAAGAGTTTGAAAGGTTTGAAAGGTTTGGTGAAGAGTTCCGTGTTCCGTGTTGTTGGGATAGAAGTATTCTGCAATTGGAATAACAGTGCAGTCAACCAATTAACCAATTAACTAATTACCTAATTAACTAATAAAAAATAATCCCCTGAATCATTCGATTCAGGGGATTATTTTTTGATCTGACATATACAATTGACCTGCAGTTTGGTTTAATAGGCCCTTGCAAAGATCACGCGTTGTACTGATGGCTTACCGGTTACCATACAAAACCCGGGGGTAGTATCACCGTCCAAAGGAATACAACGTATAGTTGCCTTTGTCTCTTCTTTAATCTTTTCTTCCGTTTCAGGAGTACCATCCCAATGGCACATTAAGAATCCGCCTTTTTCTATTTCCACTTTAAACTCATCATAGGAGTTGACATCGCGGGTTACAGAAGCCCGGTAATCGAAAGCTTTCTTGTAGATATTTGCCTGAATGGTTTTTAAAAGTTCACTGATGTATTGTTCTACGTTCTCCAGTGATACGGTTTCTTTGGTTAAGGTATCGCGACGGGCTACTTCCACAGTTCCGTTCTCCAGGTCACGGGCACCCATAGCCAGACGAACCGGCACACCCTTTAGTTCATATTCAGCAAATTTCCAACCCGGCTTCCTGTTGTCGTTGTTGTCATACTTCACAGAAATACCCAGTGCTTTGAGTTTAGAGCTGATTTCAGCCACTTTCTCCGATATAGCAATCAATTGTTCATCGTTCTTGTAAATAGGCACTATCACTACCTGAAAGGGTGCCAGGTTTGGAGGAAGTACTAATCCATTATCGTCGGAGTGGGTCATAATCAACGCACCCATCAGGCGGGTGGATACTCCCCAGGAGGAAGCCCATACATAATCTATTTTATTGGTTTTATCCACAAAGGTCACGTCAAAAGCCTTCGCGAAGTTCTGTCCAAGAAAGTGAGAGGTTCCTGCCTGTAATGCCTTGCCATCCTGCATCAATGCTTCAATACAAAATGTCTCCACAGCTCCTGCAAAACGTTCGTTGGCTGATTTTATCCCTTTGATGACCGGTACTGCCATAAAGCGTTCGGCAAAGTCGGCATATACTTCTAACATCTTGCGGCTTTCTTCAAGTGCTTCTGCTTCGGTAGCATGGGCGGTATGCCCTTCCTGCCACAGGAATTCAGTAGTACGCAGGAATAAACGGGTACGCATTTCCCAACGGACAACATTCGCCCATTGATTAATCAGGATTGGTAAATCGCGGTACGATTGAATCCAGTTTTTATAAGTGCTCCAGATAATGGTTTCGGAGGTAGGGCGGACAATCAGTTCTTCCTCAAGTTTGGCTTCCGGGTCAACAATCAATCCTTTCCCATCGGGACTTGCCATCAGGCGATGGTGAGTGACTACTGCACATTCCTTGGCAAAACCATCCACATGTTCGGCTTCCTTGCTCAGGAATGATTTCGGAATAAACAACGGGAAATAGGCATTCACATGTCCTGTTTCTTTAAACATACGATCCAGTTCAGCCTGAATCTTTTCCCAGATAGCGTAACCATAAGGCTTAATCACCATACATCCGCGAACAGCAGAACTTTCAGCTAAATCAGCTTTAATTACTAAATCATTATACCACTGTGAGTAGTTTTCGCTGCGCGAAGTCAGTTCTTTCAATTCTTTTGCCATATTGTATTTTGTTTTAGTGACGGCTTCACCCGAAGTGAAGCCGTCACTACTATTGTTTTCGGAGTGCAAAGATAATCAATTTCCGGTAATTTTTCCCTACCGAATCATCGAGGATTGACTTAAAGTCACTTGTATCGTATTATGAAATACGTTCTATCCGGCTGGTCTTAAACCCGGACCCATCGATTGAATATCCGGTATGCCGGTATTTCATTCTTTCCAGATGCTTTTCAATAAAGGGCAGGTCGGGAGCATAGTAGAATGTGCCGCCTGTTTTCAGGGAGCCAAGTATCTCCATGTACTTCACGGCATATTCCCGGAAATTACCGTCTGATCGTAGGTTATGATGGATAAAGTGGTTCGAGAAGCCCAGGTTGCTGATAATGCTTCCCCAGTTTTCGGACTCAAAAGTATATTCCAGCCAATCGGTCTTTACATAATACGGATTATCATTGTCAAAACGGTCAATTCCATAGGCTTCAATTCCCTGGTCGCGCAGGTAATTCACCAGGTTCATTTCACGTCCGCACCCCACATCCAGAACAGGCTGCTTCAGTGTTTTTAAGTCTATCCGGAGAATGTTCAGCTGTAACTCGGGAGTGTATTCCGAACAGGCCACAGGTTTGACAGTGTTCTCATGGTTGGAGTACATTGTCCCTGCAAAAGCATTGGTATGAACCAGCCAATCGCATAGGTTCCTGTAATGGACTTCACTGATGGTGTTTAGTTCCTGTTGGGCAGCATTGCCGGGTAGGTCTTTTATACTTTGATTCAGTTGCCGGTAAATATCCTTTAATTCAGTAACCGAAGCAGCGTTGAATGCGAAATACTGGTTCACCCTGCAAAACTCCTGAAGTGCCTCATCCGTCAGGAAATCAATCATCTCTTTCTCCGATTCGGCATCCAGTTGTTGGATCTTTTCTACCAACGACTCTGTAACCTGTATCAATTGCAACGAATTGATCTGGTCATCTGCCATCAGGTTCTTTCCTGAGTTGAAGGCTATTTGTTCCCTGATATGTTGTTTGATATTTTCGTCCGGATCAGTCATGGTGGTTGCAAATTTAAATACAAAGATACTTGAATTAAACAGAATCTGAATTACTCTGGGAAAATAGAAAACCCCGGGTATAAAAGTAAATCTTATACCCGGGGTTTTTCCAGTAATGACATTCTTTTAATGATGGATAGTTTTCAGTATCCAGTTCGTCATGGTTTCCAAAGCAATAGGAGCAATGGTTTGTTCTATTTCCACGTATTCTTTGGGTAAACCGGTTTTACATTCCTGGAATAAATGATTCAGCCCGGGCAATTCCTGACAGGTTGATAACTTATTGCCTCCTTTTTTTAAGGCATTTTCAATGGCTGGTATATTCACTTTCGACGGAACCTGCATGTCTTTGTCACCGTTAATTGCCAGCACAGGGCATTTTACCTTCTCGAGCATGGCTGCCGGATTGTATCGAATGAAAGCCAACATCCACGGGCTCAGGGTCTGTTTGATCACGATATCTATATAATCATTCACAGTACTTCCTTGTGGAATATTAAGATCCGGAAGTTCTTTTGATTTAGCCATCAGGTAATCGGTTATTTTCAATTTTAGGGTATCCGTGTTCTGAATTTCATTCATCAGCTTATAAATATGGGTGTTCAGTTCGTTTGTTGTTTTTAATTCTTCTTCTTTCATGCCCGAAGCACGTCCGATTAAACCCTGTTGCAACAACAGAATATCTCCTCCTGATATTCCGGTCCCTGCCATTAGAACTATAAAACTGATTCTCTTATCCTGTACCGCTACCATGGGAGCAATGATTCCCCCTTCGCTATGGCCGATTAATCCGATATGCTTCTTATCAATATCGTTTCGGGTTCTCAGATAGTTGACTGCCGACTCTACATCTGTTGCAAAATCAAATGAAGTGGCTTTCCCAAAATCTCCTTTTGAAGCATTGATTCCCCGGTCGTCATACCGTAAAACCCCAATGCCATGGCGGGTCAGGTAGTCCGATAATACCAGGAAAGGTTTATGTCCCATAAGTTCTTCATCCCTGTTCTGAGGGCCACTGCCTGTTATCAACACGACCACAGGATAGTTGCCCGTTTTAGCAGGCAAAGTCAAAGTCCCTGCTAATGTGATATCCGCTTTTGTGTTCTGAAAGGTAACTTCTTCCGAATAATACGGATAGGGTTTAACTGGCTCCTGAGGACGTTTCAATTCTACCTTTTCAATGGCTTTCCGGGTCAGGTTCATCGGGAATGTTTGTCCTGACTGTTTGAAGATCCCAACTACCATACCGGTGCTGTCGAGCTTTCCTGTGTATTCAATTTGTGCAGCAGCCATTTCTATTGTCAAAATACCATTTTCATATTGAGCCTTGCTCATGGGGATGTCTTTCGCTCCCTGATCGGGGCTGTCCATGGTTGCACTGTAAACTGACGCGTTTTTAGTGATGTGAAATACCAATCTCAATTGCATACTTTGCACTTTAAGAGCCCCGTTCCAGTCACCTGTTATATCCTGACCGAAAACCAATGATGCTGAAATCAATAACATACTGATGATTAGATTTTTTTTCATGTGGATGCGTATATTTGGTTGGTTATGAATTTATATTCGTATGATTGTTCTTTCTACCTACACAAATTGAAACTATGGATTTTTTAGAATCACATCAATTTATAAATAACTAGTTGAGAAACCGCTTCGGAAACTACCAGTGCAATGATAAATGCAATCGTCAGTCTGCTCCCTTTCACATCGCACGATATTTTAAATGCGTTGTACATTAATGCAATACTCCAGATCATACTAAAAAGTGAAATAATCATGATAACTAAAAACGTTACCGACTGAAACATTTCAAGCGGATTTGCAGGCATCGTGTTTTGAAATATCGTTTTGTTGAAATATCCGGCAAAAGCAATGATGAGTAGCGGTGCTTTTGCCAGTGTCATGGTCCCCAGGATATCTATGAACCGAAATACTTTTGAGAGTATCAGTCCGGTTATCCACATGACCAGAACCAAACTGCTCAGGTCGATGGCCAGTAAAGTGAATGAACTGCTAAAAGTCATGTGTTGAACAAAATGTGCATCGAGAGCCCCATTAAAGCTCACATTGCTAAACGTGCCTATCACGCCCATGCCTATCACAAATACCAACCCGAGTCCAAATGCCTGCCATCCGGCGATGCGGATAAAAGGATTAAACATGAAACTGAATATATCTTTATTCTTCATCCTTTTTTAGTTTATTGATAATTTCATTGAGCATATTTCGCACAGTGGGGTAACTTAGTTTTAGCTCGGAAGCCATTTCTTTCAGGCTTCCGCTGTTTATCACGAAGCGCAGAATAAATTGCTGGTCTTCGGTGGATAGAAGTGCCAGTACCGGCAGATCGTATAAACCTGTGACTTCAGTCTGACAATTTTCGCATTTCAGACACTTTACTTTCAGTGTTGAATGACAACTCGGGCAATTAGCAGGTAGCATGGTGTTTTAATTTTATGATGCAAATATAGTAAATAAATTAAATATGTGACTATAATATTGAATAATATTTAGTTCGTATTGAATAATATGTATTTATTTTGTTCAACTGAATTCCTTGATCTGATTTTTTTATGACATTAGCCTCTTCTGAAAATAGTTTAATGGATATTTATCTTCTTGTTTTTTTAGTCTGTACTTATTCTGTGTTGCGAGAGGGCAAAGAGAGGGCAAAGAGAGGGTAAAGTGAGGGTAAAGAGAGGGCAAGGAGGGGTGAACCTCTCCTTGCCCTCTCTTTGCTCTCACTATGGACTCTTTAAAATATCTCTATGCAGTGAATGAATGGTGTTTAAATTCAGAATTTACTCCCCAGGGATGAATTGCAAAAAAGAAAGCAAAATCACGAGTGATTTAGTCGAATATTCAGCTTTAAAATGAGCCCACTGGACTCAAAAGAGTTTTAAGCGGACAGGAGTGTTAAATAGGATCTAATAATTCAAAAAATCAAAAACAATTTGAACTTGTATCATGTTTCATTTACAGTCCCCAATAAAGGGACGTTTACAGGGTTTAATCTGACATGCTATACGATACCCTACTAATATTTAGTAATACTGGTAGGGGTTGAAAATAATAATTTAAACTCTTAGCATTATGTCAAAAGAAAAAGAATTAAAAGAGAAACTGGTCAAAAAGGTACCTCTTAAAAACCTAAAAGAGAAGCGAGCCGAAAAAGCCGCGAAACGGAAACAAAAAAGTAAGATAAGTGAATTATTAAATCAATGATTGATCGCCTGTCTTATATGATTTACTCATTTATTCAAATCAGATTTAATTCTGCATCCGCATCTGAAATTCATGTAAGAAGTCTGTTTTGGTAAATTTATATTTATTCAATCGGGTAATAAAAGTATAGAATGCATGGTTCTCTCATCTTGAGTGAGGAGAAGCCAATTAATTATGAGAATGGCACACTATCTGCACACCTTTAAAGCTGGGAATGTGCATCCTTAATCTCTTTATTCCTTAATCCATTCATTCATTTTAAAATTTAGAGTATGAACTCAGGAAAAGTAGCAATCAGTTTAATAGTCGCTGCAGCAGTAGGTGCAGCGTTAGGCGTTTTATTTGCTCCCGCTAAAGGAGCTGCTCTTCGTAGAAAAATACGCCGCATGGGAGAAAAAGAAGTAGATGTTTTAAAAGACAAATACAATGAATTTTCAGAAAGTATGTCTGAAAAATATGGGAAAGCAAAGGAAACGATCTCCGACTTTGCAAACCAGACAACGAACAAGAACGATCAAAAAGTGAAAACTGCCGAAAACAATTAAATTACTGAATTGTAAGATTCCATGGAATATATGAAATAACTTTGTTGATATTTTACAGTTTTAAACATAAAAGGCATAAGACAATTTCTTCCACGTATTGTCTTTGAGTATAAGTCTGCTCCGAAAATCACTTCTGATAATTCAAGTTGTCACTGGTTTTCTGGGCAGATTTAGTATATATATCACTTACTCACTCCCGGAAAAAGACGCTAAAATGAATTTAAACAATCTGTAATGTATGATACTATGAGTCCAACCGACAATTTAATGAGCGAACACGATGATATTAAGGAATTACTCAAGATAATGAGTAAAATAGCCGGGAATATCAAATCGAATAATGTATTCTACACCAGCGATGTGGAAGATATAATAGAATTTCTAAATTTTTTTATAGAGAAAAGCCACCATAGGAAAGAAGAAGTCTATTATCCTAAATTGGAATCCTATGGAGTCCTGAAGGATACAGACTTATTAAGTGTCATGATGGATGAACATACCCTTTCCAGGAATTATTTAAAAGATATTTACACCTGTGTAGAAAATTGTAAGGTAGGGAATTATTTTTCAGGTGAAATGCTCGCTGAAAGTTTGATTAACTACGTACTTGTCATAGAGAACCATATGCAAAAAGAAGAAAATATTATTTTTCCATTGGCAGATAGGATGTTAAGTGATGAAAAGCAGGATGAGATTTCTAAAGAATTTGAAAAAGTGGAAGAAAGCCTTGTTCAACATGGTTTTCAGGTTCATTATCATGACCTGTTGATAAAATTGCAATTAAAATACAACGACTGAAAACAAGATACACACCATATCCCTGCCAGATGTGACAGGATCAATCCGACCCGATTTATTGGCCATTGAAAACAGGTTCTATCCATTGATTCATACAAACTCTTTTTTGTTTCTTCAGATTCGAGAAGGTTTAAGTCATGAAACAGGTAGTAGCCTGTTTTTTTTGTTTACTAATTTCAGACAGTAGTGAGAGATTATACTTCCTTTTCCTGTGAAATAGAACCCATTTGAACAATAAAGTTTGCTATATGTTGTAATCATTACAAATAATCCTTAAAGCTATAATTGCTACTAATGCAATACTCTAAAAATTGTGAATTATGAAAAAAGCTACTCTTTCAATTTTATTCGCTTTATTATTGCTACATATCGTACCGGTAAATGCCGGTAAAACAAAAGGAAAAGTTACAACCCTGGAACCAAAGGCTCCTGTAATAACATTTTCGCTGAATGGAAACGGCGGTACATCAAGTTCATCGGGTGTATCAAATGCCATCAATTTTAATCCAAATGCAAGTTTGGAAATTGCCTGGGGTAATTTTGGATTAGGCCTTGATGCAGGAACTTTTAGTACAAAACCTGATTTTGACTTTACAGCGTACTCAGCCCCGTTGAAAGGATTGGATTTTCTAACAGTAAAAGGCGCGAATACAAATTGGACGAGTACTTCCGTTACATTCGGACCTAGCTATACTATTCCTCTTAATTCTGTAAAACCAATTTCTGGTATTGGCATAGTAGTTAAACATAACAGGGCCGCTGAACTTACAATTGGGTTGAAGGCCGGTATAACATTCAATGCAACGCCGGATTTCTCCGTTATCAGCAATTCAACGCAAAGGCCGTTTGCATCATACTCACCCTCTTCCGATTACAAAAAAAACGCCCTGACTATTAAACCAAGTGTCGTATTCAGGTATTGGTTTTCGGAGAATGTGGCTGTCAATGCCAATGTGCAATATGCCATGCAAACAGGGCAAACAGCATTTACAACAGGTTATAAAGATTTGACAAATGTAAGCTTAGCTCCACCTTTATCGCCCGATCAATTCAACAAGAATATCTCGACAGCACCCACTATTTCCACAACAACAGTAGGACCGGATAAATACCTTAGTTTTGGTGTGGGACTTACCTATAGTTTTGGGAAAAAAGGGTGGGACGGGAGTATTAAAGGCAACAGAAAGGGAATCAGAGAGAATGGATTAAAAAAGAATGAAACTGATAATCCGGGATCTACCACGGGGAAAAAAGGGTTGAATGCAGTAAATGTCAAATTAAGTAAATCAGATTCAGGCACAGAAGGTACATCACAACGAAAAGGCTGGGATGGATCCATAAAAGGAAATGTTCAAAGCGAAAAACATTATATAACCATACCGCACAATTTAAAAAACCTGAAAGTAAATGAGAACGGTGTTTCTGAAATTACGACCCATTATGCAGTTGGAAAACATTATATAACCATACCTCATGATTTGCAAAACCGGAAGGATAATACAGAATCTGAATCTTCAACAAATACTTCGGAGAGAAAATCCAATCCGAATGACAATACCGGTGGTCCATCAAATCAAGTGTTTGGATATGAAGAAGCTGCAAGTCTTGAACTTTGTGTTCAGTTTCTGGATAATCAGGGAAGTGAATGTGAATATGGTTCCGGTACTTGTTTTATCAATATCATTTTATGTGAAGAGGATGCAGGTGCTATAACATATACTGGTGGAAGTCATGTTTATTTTCCAACACTTTCAGAGAAATTAAATGAGTTGCCTATATCAGTTTTGCTTTACACGAATACAAAAAATGAAACGTCATTAAAAGGAAAAGAATTTAATCTTAAAACTGATGTTGAATTATCTCCTGAAGTTGCCCGGAGTTTAAACTGTGAAAAAGCTTCATTGAAAGCCGGAAAATATAAATACAATCAATACAATGCAGTTGAGCTGCCAATCAAAATGGTGGGACGGAAAGGCTGGGATGGTAGTATCAAAGGAAATAAAAATTAGCGATCCATTAAAATGGAATGTTTGACAGAATAATCCGGATAACAGCGGATCTGTCACATAGGAATAATTTTATACAAAATCTAAAAGGTATACCGTAAACTCTGATAAAAATTGAATTTAACAGCATCATTATGTACTTCTACAATATTGGGTACAGCTAATAATTCAATGATTCAAACCCCTAAAATAACAAGAAACAGGCAGAATTCTTCAAGTGAGGAATTCTGCCTGTTTCTTGTTATAAGCACATTGAAAATTCCAAAGATTGACTTATTAGTTTTCTTTTAATTTTGCAAAATACATGGCAAACGAACGATACAAAAAGTGAGTCCATTTTCCGAAAGGAACAATGATTAATGCCCATTGAACCAAAACAGTCAGGTGGAAAATATATAGCCATTTATTTGTCTCGAGTATATCCAGATCAATAAACAGACGAACCATAAAAGCGGTAAGTCCCATTAGGAACAACCAGATTACGAAGAATAAATCAGAAGGCTGCGAATGTTTGCTTACTTCTTTTTGTTTCTTCATACGGCTCGAAACGAAATCGACTGTAACAACGAAAACAATAGCACTCATTACGTATCCAAAAATTATTACGAATAAATAAGGCGAAGCAAACCAGTCCAGTACTACTGTCGTAAACAGCAGTGATAAATAACCGATTACCAGGATAAAGTGTTCGAACCAGCGGAATTGATTATCGTCGCAGCCCAATGCCCGTTTTTGCGTAAACATATGAATAAATAATTCGCCCATACTTTTTACATATTTCACAACAGGCACTTTAGTTTTTGGTTTCAGAATAGTAAAGTACCACATACGCGCCACGTTTGGAACTAAAATGAATACACCCACAGTTCCAATAGCTATCATTTCGAACATGTGACCGAAATGTACCATTTTTTCAAGTTCAAAACCAACCGAAACCACAAACAGCATTACACCAATAAAAGTCAGAATAAAAGCAGCTATACTGATTGGCAATGATTTATACAGCAAGCCTGACAAACCCGTCCAATCATATTTTGCGGTTAAATATCGTCGAAGCGACATCATCAATTCCCCCGGATTAGCTTCTTGTGGACAATGAGTAGAACATTCACCACAATAGTAACATCCCCAGGGCTTTAGAGATGCTTTTATATCGTCCTCCAACCCGAGTGTACTTAGGCGTACCATTTCGCGTGGAAAAGAATCGTCTTCGGTTGATAAAGAACATACAGCTGTACAGTTTCCACAGTTGTAGCAGGCGTTGAAATCTATCGCACCATATTTGTTCAGTTCTTTTCCAAATGCAGGATTTATCTTTGCCATTACTTATTTAATTTATACGTGTAATACTCATCCATATCGTCAATGTCTCCGGTTTTTACAAAACCATATTTTACCAGCGACATTAAATAGTAAACAACTTCATCTGATGGCATATTCAGTTTTTCGGTCATCTGTTTAACCGTTAAATCATCGTTAGCCAAAGCCTCCAACATCAGTTTCTTAATACGGTTGAACTCTTTCAAATTCTCTTTTGCCCGTTCAGGGATACCTCCCATTTTATCACGAAGATATTTCGCTGTTTTTCCTTTTTCTATTTCCATAATATTTTTGAGGTAAGGAGTAAGAGGTAAGGAATTAGCATTTGGTATTTAATTACCTCTTACTCCTTACCTTCTTACTGCTATTTTATACTAAAGCATCAATCATACTCATTATTTCTTCACTGGAACACGAAATTAAATTAATAGCATCCGGCTCACAAACAGGAGCACACATACCACAACCTTTACAAACAGTATTGTTTATTTCGGCTATCACTTTTTTACCTTTCTCGATTTTTAGAATGGCATCAAACGGACAGGCAGCTTCGCAAGCGCCACACCAGGTACATTTTTCAAGGTCAATAGTTGCAACCAACGGATCAGTCTCCAGTTCACCCTTGCTTAAGATAGAATACGATTTAGTAGCTGCCGAAAGTGCCGAATTTACAGACTCTGCAATGTTTTTTGGTCCCTGACAAGCACCGGCAATGGTAATGCCATCGATTACTGTTTCTACAGGACGCAATTTCATATGCACTTCATTGTAGAATTTATCGCGACCTTTCGGGATTTTAAACAAGCTGCCTACCTTATTATCGGCACGTGGCACCATTCCCGTTACCAATACCACCAAGTCGGCTTCCACTTCAATTTCACGTCCGTTGGTTAGAATATCATTGATTTTTACAATGGTTTTCTTACCATCAACAGTAACAGTAGGCAGCCCGTCTTCGTACGATTGCAGGTAAATATCACCTGAACGCAGCGAATCGGCATACAAAATTTCCTGTTTCCCGTAAGTACGAAGCCCCCGATTGAAATGGTAATTGTTGATGTCCGAAAATTTATTTTTGGCAGTTACCGCAGCATGGATGGTAGAAGTACAGCAGTTACGGGAACAATAGGTATTTTCGCCATCGGTCTGACGACTTCCGACACAATAGATATAAGCAATGTTCTTTATTTTCTTGCCCTTATAAATTAAGGCGTCTTGTTGTGTGTCAATTAACCGTTTGAACTGGGGCAAGGTAATAACATTCTCCGAAGTTGCATACCCAAATTCACCATAAGAGGGAGTGTATGAATCGAAACCTGTAGCCATTAATACCGAACCAACTGAGAATTCAAGGATTTCTTCCTTTTCGGAGAAATCAATTGCCGGACATACTTTTTCGCAAGCCCCGCAACGGGTACAATTTTTAATGTCGATGACCGGAGTTTGTGGATATTCGCTTGGGTAGTTTTTATAAATGGCTTTGCGCGATGTTAATCTGAAATTGAATTCATCAGGAACTTCTACCGGACAAACTTCAATGGCTCGTTTCAAATCTTCGGGATGACATGATCCACTGATATAACGGGGAGTTCTCTTAATTTTCAGATTGAAATTTCCAACACTTCCTTTATTATCAACTACTTCACAATTTGTGAGGATCGTTATGTTTTCACGTTTTATCAAGTCGTTGTATAGGCGGCTAACCATTTCCTTACCTGTTTCGGTAGTTGTCGACAACGAGTCCCACTGAGCAACACGCCCACCTACAAACGATTCTTTTTCGATTAAAATAACATCACATTCTTTGTTGGACAATGAGATTGCTGCTTTCATTCCGGCTACGCCTGCTCCAATAACCGCTACTGACTTAATGGCTTTCACCTTGTTTGTTTCTAGTGGCTCTGCATATCGTGATTTGGCAATAGCAGCTTTCACTAAATGAATTGCTTTTTCGGTAGCACCCATTTTATTGTCGGAATGCGCCCACGAAGCTTGCTCACGAATGTTAGCGTGAACATAAGTAAATTTATTCAAATCTGCCCGTTGGGTAACATTCCGAAAAGTAAGTAAGTGAAGTTTTGGTGAGCAAGACGCTACAACGACACTATCCAAATTATTGGCTTTAATGTCTTCCACCATTTCGCGTTGATTGGAATCGGAACATGCAAACATAGTCGTTTTAGCTAAAAATACTATATCCTCGCCTTCCACCGCCTGTCGAACTTTCTCTACATCCACATAATCGGAGATGTTACCACCGCAATGACAAATATAAACCCCTATTTTTTTCTTTTTCATGCGTGTTGGATTAAATAACTGATTGCTTCTGATGATGCGGCTCCAGCCGATAAAATTGAATCGGGAATATCCATAGGTCCTGTGGCTGTTCCGGCTACAAAAACTCCTTCGATACTTGTCTTGGCAGGACTTGCAAGTGCATCACTCTGACCTACAAAACTAAACGGATCGAGTTGAAGTGTCTTGTTAACAAAGAATTTATCAATACCTGTATTGGGTAAAACCCCTGTCGATAAAATAACCATATCATGTTCGGTTTCCTTTAATTTGCCTTCGTTAATATCTTCATAGCGAAGCATTAGATTTCCACCTTCTGTTTCTGATATTTTACCGATTTTTCCTTTTACAAAATTTACCCCCATACCTTTAGCTTGTTGGTAAAACTCTTCGAAGCCTTTGCCAAAAGAACGGATATTGATGTAGTAAATAGTTACATCGGCCATAGGCAACGATCCCATCAGCAATTGAGCCTGTTTAATAGAATACATACAGCAAATTTGAGAACAAATCGGGTTCCCGACTGAGGTATCGCGTGAACCTACACAAAGAACATATGCAATTCTATCAGGCACTTTCCCATCACCAGGGCGAAGAATGGTATTAAAGGGGCGGGTTGGAGCAAGTTCACGCTCCATTTGCATGGCTGTAATTACATTTTTATACTTCCCGTACCCGTAACGTGGCATTTTCATTGGGTCGAACAGATTGAAACCGGTAGCTACTACAACAGTTTTAACATGTAAATCCAATATCTCGGGTTCCATTGTAAAATCGATGCAGTTGGTTGGACAGGCGCGTTCGCAAGCGCCACACAACGTGCAATTGTCAATATCAATAGACGCAGCTTTGGGACTGGCAATACTAAATGGAATAAATGCTGCTTTACGTCCAATCAAGCCAAATTGATACTGGTCACGAACACTCACAGGGCAAGCTTTTTCGCACAACTGGCAAGCTGTACAATCTTCAATGTGTACGTATCGGGGTTTTTTTGTTACTTTTGCTGTAAATTCATTCTCACTCAGTTTGCGTATATCACTGACTTCGCTCCCTGTGAAAATTGTAATGTTCGGATGACGGGATATCTCAGAAACTTTCGGTGTAGTAATACAAGCAGCACAATCCAGGGTCGGAAAAACCTTACTCAACATGATCATTTTTCCACCGACTGACAATTCTTTATCTACTAAAAGTACCTTATAACCTGTGTTCGCCAAATTTAACGCGGCTTCACCACCGGCAATACCTGCACCAATAACCAACGCATCGTAGCTTATATTTTTAATTGGATTTTCCATTAAGCGTGTAATGTTTTTAATAAATATTCGTTGAAACTACGTATTTGTTTCACAAACGATTCGCTACAAACTGAACAAATGGCAGCCATACGCAAACGAGCAGGATCAATCTCATTTTCTTTCATTAAAATGTGAGTTTTTCCTACCAGATGCCCTGTCTTTTCTGTGCATGTCTCACCATATACACAATCACTTCCATCCGCAGCAATAAAAACACCATCAAATCCTTTTTCATAAGCGTATAAAATCCAACTGGATTTAATACCACTTGAACAAGGAATAGAAATAGTGTAAACTGTTGGTGGATAGTGTAATTTTAACAATCCCGCCATATCAATGGCGGGATCAGAGATTTTTTCTGTGGAAAACACTAAGATTTTCGCACTTTTTTTGTTTAATTCTCCCATTTCGGTCGATTACTTTTTCTTCATGTACACTTTAAAATATCCATTTTCATCAATCGCACCTAAATACTCGTGACCTTGTTTACCACACCATTTAGGAATGTCTATTTTAGTTCCTTCATCGGCTGAATAAATTTCCATTACATCACCTGAACCAATTGTTCCAATGGCTTTTTTTGCTTCCAAAAGTGGGCCCGGACATGCTGTTCCTCTTGCATCAATTGATTTTGCTACGCTTACATTCTTTAATTCTTCGTTTGTCATAATGTTTTAATTTATTTAACCTTAACCCCTTTTGGTAGGTTAATGGCCAGGTTTATATTCTTTTGTGAGTAATTTAGTTGTAATGATCAGCATAGAATACTATGCTATACAGCCCCTTAAGGGGTTGCGGGTTCTCTTATATAAATAACTGGATACTGCTTTCGCTTGCATCAGCTACAAATGTCGCTGCTCCTGCAAAGCTCAACTGTGGGTAATCAATCATTTCTTCTTTCTTAAATCCCATCAATCCCATTGACATTTCACACACAACAATTTCGATGCCTAATTCTCCGGCTTCTTTAAACATGGTATCCAACGACATCACGTTTTGCTTTTTCATAAGCATCTTGATCATCAGGGTTCCCATACCGCACATATTCATATTGGACAACGCAAGTTTGTTTTTGCCTTTTGGAAGCATGAACCCGAACATCTTTGAAATAAAGTCTTTTCCTTTCGGACTCTTCTTTGGATCACGGAGTGCGGAAAGCGACCAGAATGAAAAGAAAAGTTTTACCTGGGTATCCATGGCAGCTGCTGCTATGGAAATAACCATGGCAGCCAGTATTTTGTCCATATCACCTGAAACAACTGCAATGGACAATTGATCTTTGCGTGAATTTTCCAGGTTGGCTACTTTGGTTTTAAGTGCATCAAGTTGCTTTTGCAATTCTTGAATTTCATTCTTTTGATTGTTTTCCATATCTATTCTTTTGATTGTATTTGATTAAAGAAACTTTTCTGCAAATCTACCCAACTTGTGTTATGAATATGAATATTTAACAGTGCATATGCTTACACTATTTTGTGATATGCATCACATTCTCTATATTTGTACCATGAAAAATGATTGTAATTGTTGCCCGTTTAAATCAAATGCAGCTGCTACGCTCGATGCATGCAGTATCGATCAGTTGTCGGACAATCATGTGGCAGTAAGTTTTGTAAAAGATGGTTCCATTATCAAACAAGGAACCTATTCTACCAATGTCGCCTTTCTTAGAAAAGGATTAGCTAAAATCCACCTGACGGGTCCCTCGCACGAACAGATCACTAAATTGGTAAAAGCACCCTCTTACCTGGGTTTACCCACCACCTTTGGCGATAAAATCAATCAGTATTCGGTGACTGCTGTAACCGATGCTGAAGTTTGTTATATAGATATTAATATATTCCGTGATTTATTGAAAGAGAATGAGCTGTTTTCATATGAGATTATTCTGGAACTTTGTCGGAATGAACTTGAATCATTCCGTAAATGTGCTAATCGGACTCAAAAGCAAAACAGAGGTAATCTGGCTGATGTGATATTGGAATTCTCAGAACAAATCTTTCATTCGGATACATTCACCTTGCCGCTGAATCAATCGGAAATGGGGAATATGGTCGATACCAGCCGTGAGAGTATTAGCCGTATGTTCTCGGAATTTGATAAAGATGGAATCCTCAAAATTTCAGGGAAGCAAATTGAGATCCTTGATAAAGCACGATTGCAACTGATAAGTCTGAATGGATAAAGTGATAGTTTAGATGTTTTATTCTACGTTTACTGCTTTAAAACAAACAGGTAAGAAAATTGATCTATACAATCAATTTTCTTACCTGTTTGTTTTTATCCGGATTTTAAAAGGCCAACTAGTAGAGTTCTTCAACTATCCTTTTATAAAAGTCACTGCCATTTTCTTTGGAATGATAAATGTCATTCACCTAAGACTTTTTTCAAAAATGAGAATGAATAGACTTTTAGTTGACATAATACTTTTTCTTAAACCAAAAGGCCACATTCACCAGCCCGATCATAACCGGTACTTCAACCAACGGCCCGATTACTGCTGCAAATGCTTCCCCTGAATTAATGCCGAACACTCCAATGGCAACCGCAATGGCCAATTCGAAATTGTTACTGGCAGCTGTAAACGAGAGTGTCGTGCTTTGTTCGTATGTTGCACCAACCCTTTTACTCATAAAGAAGGAAACCACAAACATAATCACAAAGTAAATTAGCAAGGGTACAGCAATCAGCACAACATCAAACGGGATTTTTACGATGTATTCGCCTTTGAGCGAGAACATCACTATGATGGTGAAAAGCAGTGCAATAAGCGTTAAGGGGCTGATCTTCGGAATAAATTTGGTATGATACCACACCTTGCTTTTCACCCGGATAAGAATAAAACGGGTCAGAAAACCGGCTATGAAGGGTATTCCAAGGTATATAAAGACACTCTCTGCAATTTGCCCGATAGTTATCCCTGAAACAACATCACTGGTAGGAATACCAAACCAGGCTGGTGCTATGGCTATAAAGAAATACGCATATACTGAGAAGAAGAGCACCTGGAACACGCTGTTAAAGGCAACTAACCCTGCTGCATATTGGGAGTCTCCTTTCGCCAGGTCGTTCCACACAATGACCATGGCAATGCATCGTGCCAATCCAATCATAATAATGCCATATACATAGGGTAAATTCGAGTTGTTTTCACCCGGGAAGATCTTGAATAGTATAATTGCCAATGTAAACATCAATACCGGTCCGATAATCCAGTTCTGAACAAGGGATAATCCCAGTATTTTATAGTTGCGGAATACTTTTCCCAATTCTTCATACCGTACTTTTGCCAATGGTGGATACATCATCACAATCAACCCAATAGCAATAGGAAGGTTGGTGGTTCCCGAAGACATGCTGTTCCAGAATTTAGCGACATGAGGACTTACCCATCCGGCAAAAACCCCGATAAACATGGCCAGAAATATCCAAAGGGTGAGATATCGGTCTAGAAATTTTAATCTTGTATTCATGATCTTGTGTTAGTTTCGTTACAGAAATTGTGGGCGTTTTAGTTCCTTATTAATTCGCAGCACTCAAACTTTAAACAAATCCTTTTCCGTTGGGTTGTCGTCTGCGGTTCTGCTATTAATGGAAATCCTAAAATATCCAATAGCTTTTCGTTTAGTTTGCGGTTTTTACCCTGGTAAGGGTGGCAATGAATGTGGATAGCCGGGTTGAAATTCAGTTCAATAATAGCATAATTTTCATTCGTTGCCTCTTGTGTGTAGTCCGGAATAAGCATGTCGAGCCCTGTGATTTTCACTCCCAGTGCCCTGGCTGCCTGTACCGCAATTGCTTTGTATGAATCCGGAATTTCATCCGTAAAATCAATGCTGTCACCTCCGGTGCTGATATTCGAGTTCTCACGCAAGTATACTTTTTCAGTATCCTCGGGTATCGATTCAAAATCTTTACCCTGGGCTTTTAGAAATATTGATTCTGCTTCGCCGAGCTGTATCTTTTCTAAGGGCGTATGGTACCCTTTGCCGCGCAAGGGATCTTTGTTCTTATCAACCACCAGTTCGCGGATTGTCAGAATGCCATTGCCGGTAACATTTGCCGGTACACGGTGCAAAATGCCTACTACTTCATCGTTCATGACAAAGATCCGGAATTCTTTGCCTTCTATAAACTCTTCGATCAGAATGCTCGAATCGCTTTCAAAAGCAATATCAATAGCCCTGTCAAAGATCAACTTGTCTGTATTCTGCTTGATAATTGTTATTCCAATCCCGAAGTTTGTCGATTTAGGTTTAATGACTACCGCCTTGTCTTTGAAAAGCATGAAGTCAGCTTTTGCAGTCTTCCTGTCCGGGTAATCAAATCCGCTGGGCACCCTGATCCCGTGTTCCTCCAGAATCTGTTTGGTAATAACTTTATTTTCCATCGCCAGGATGCTGGCATAATTGTCGAGTGACGTCTTGGTTGCTTGCCGGACGTATTGTATGTTTTCATCCCGTTTTAACCGGATAAAGTTTTCTGCTTTGTCCAGGATGTCAAATGCAATGCCACGGCGTACTGCTTCACGCATTAAAAGCTGGGTCGAAAGTTCCATGTCTTCCAATCCCTTGAAGTTATACGTGTTTTGCTTGCTTTGTTGCAAATAGTCCTTTGCTTTTTCCAGATGGAATGGAATAAATCCTTTGACGTCCGTCTCGCTGAGGATCTGTTGGACAATTCGTTGTTCCGGGTGGTTTATCATTTCGAGGGCGTAGTTCAATGAGTTGAAATACCCGACTGCATCAATCCCAAGTGTGGAATATAATTCCATCATTCCCTGGATTATCTGTCTGGCTTCATCCCTTGCATTTTGTGTCGACCCATTCCCGGTGATGACTTGCAGATTTTCCTGTAACCCCAGCAAGGAGATATTCCCATGGTTCAAATTGGCTATTGCCTGAAATTTAGGAGTGAAATTGTCCTGTTCGTCGGTCAGTAAACCATAGATCACCAGGAAGTGTATAAACTGAAGCATGTCGGGGGTAAGGCCGATTTTACTCAGTGGATTGATATCCAGAAACCGGGCTTCAAGATAACTAATCGATTGGGTATTGGGAGTAAACTTAGGACGGACAGAGGCGTAAAGCTCTTTCGTGGCCGTCAGTGTCCCTTCTTTTACCATTTGCTCTATGCTTTGGAGGTATCCGCTTGCAGAGCTGTAATCGGGGTAAAGGTCTTCGATATTACCATACCCAAAACAACTGTTGCGAAGTGATAAGCCCCGTGTCTTGGAAGTAAAATAGATAGGCAGGTCGCAGCATTTTAAATCATACGTGGGATCCACGATGGGGCTGCTGCCAAAGATTAAAAGATACAGCCAACGGTGACGTAACAGTTGCCTGGTCATTTTTAAATAGACTTCGTCTTTGAATGAATCAAAAGAGATTGCCTGTGAGGTGTGTTGGTATAACATTTTCAGCAAGGCTTCATTCAGAGAAATGTTGAAATGTATGCCTGAAATGACCTGCTTCTTTTTGCCGTATTTCTCAGCAAGTTTTTCCCGATAAGCCTCTTCCTTGGAATCTCCGGTTGCATATTTTGCAATGGGAATATGATCATCATTGGGTAAAATGGGAGGTATGCTTTGTGGCCAGAGATATTCATCTTCAAGCTCGAGGCTCACAATGTCGTGTATTGTTTCAAGAAATCCCAATGTCTCAGCAATTGTCGGCATGGGAGGGGTGATCATTTCAACCTGACTCTCCGAAAAGTCGGTAGTGATATAGGAATGGTTTAATTTGTCGCCAAATACAGCTGGATGGGGTGTCTGGGAGATGACTCCGTTTCTGTCTACCCGAATATTTTCTTTCTCAACCCCAAACAATCCTTTCAGCCAGATATTCCCTGTTGGCAGTGAACTATCCCCTGTATAATTTAGATTTACTTTCATTTCCCTGTTCAATTAATTGGATTCTTATTCCTTTATCAAATTTAAAAAATATACTTCATGCAGGTTGCCGTGGAAGGACAGATGGACGCAAATTCCGAAGATTTCCGGATCTCTGATGTCACTTCATTCCGATCGGTTACAATCCAATCCTGTTTTTTGAAAAAACCTTCTGCACGGGTTGTCAGTAAATAAAATTCACTGATCCCTTTTCCTCTCCCTAAAACCAGGATCTCGACGGTCAATAGTTTTCCGATGTGCTGGTTCCTGTAATTCGAATCCACTGCCAACGACCTGAATAAACCGGTGTGTCCGTACACTTCCAATCCCGCACAGCCAACTACGTTCCCTTCATTTTCAGCAATCAGGAAGCTTTGTTTTCCGGGCTCTATATCCTGTATGGGTAACTTGCATTCGGCAAGCAAATTTAAAATTGCCTGATAATCTGCGGTGGACGAAGTCCTGAGTTGTATAGTAGTTGAATCCGGTTGTTTCATTTCTTTGCAGCTACCGTGATACTGAAAATGCCAATTTCTTTATTCCTGAATTGTTCGATCTCTGTCTCATTCAGGTAGTTCTTGAGAATGTCGGCCGGTATTTCAATTTCTTTCTGCTTATGGAGGATCACGTGTTTAAATCCTTGATTGTTTATGATTTCAAGATAGTCACCCATTTCGATGGCTCCCGAAACACATCCGGCATACATTTCGGCATCTTTCTGTAATTTATCCGGTAAAGTTCCTTTGATAACTACATCCGATACGCAAAAGCTGCCTCCCGGTTTTAATACCCGCATGATTTCAGTGAATGCCTTCTTTTTGTCAGGTACCAGGTTTAAGACACAATTTGAAACCACTACATCAAAAGTGTTATCCGGAAGTGGCATTTCTTCTATGTCCCCCTGTACAAATTCAACATTCTTAAAACCCAGTTTCACACAGTTCTTAGTTGCTTTTTCAAGCATGGCATCGGTAAAATCAATTCCGGTAACATGTCCGGATTCACCAACAATGGCACGGGCCACGAAGCAATCATTGCCGGCCCCACTCCCCAAATCAAGTACCGAATCACCTGCCTTGATTCCTGCAAATTGTGTTGGAATGCCACACCCCAACCCTAAATCCGCATCGGAATGATAGCCTTTTAGTTTTTCGTAGTTTTCACTGAATATGGTGTAATCTACCGAGGCACATCCTCCTGCACCACAGCACGATGTTTCGTTCTGCAATTTCGATTGGTTGGCTATGACCCCATATTTTTCTTTGACAATGTATTTTAAATCTTCTGCTTTCATAATTCTGGTTTTAGTTGTTCGGTGTAAAATGTGTAAAAACCTTCTTTTATTTCATCCCGAACCCGTATAAATTCGCTCCAGATAAACTCTTCGCTTCCCTGGGCATGGCTCGGGTCGTCGTAACCTATGTGCAAACGGTGTTTTACTTTCCCCATGAAAGTAGGACACGATTCGTTTGCCCCTCCGCATACAGTGATAACATAATCCCATTCCTCGTTGAGGTATTTCTCTACCGAATCGGAAGTATGGCGGCTAATGTCTATTCCTGCATCCCGCATAGCTGCAACAGCTTGTTGGTTTAACTTCCCAGTGGCTTGTGTGCCTGCCGAACAGACGGTTATACCAGGATCGAATGATTGTAAAAAACCATGTGCCATCTGGCTGCGGCAACTGTTCCCAGTGCAAAGAATTAATACTTTCATATTGCTTATTTGTTTTGATATTTTTGTGCTATAACCACATTCCCTTTTATTCGTAACATCACAGTGGGATTCCTGGCATTTGAATTGACCATGATGGTTTTACTAAATGTCCCCGGTATCTTCGTGTTGTAGTGTAGTTTTATGATTCCTGTTTTCCCTGCTGGGATGGGCTCTTTCGGCCAATCGGCAACCGTACAACCGCATGATGGCTTCACATTGCTTATCACCAACGCTGTATTCATGTGATTGGTAAATCTAAATTCACTTTTTCCTGAACTCCCGACATCAATTGTTCCATAATCATGGGTAGTCTCAGTGAAAATAATAAGTCCTTTGGGGTCTGTTTGTTTCTTTTGGGCAAATAAAATCAAAGTAGCTAAGCAGAATACTCCTAGCAAAGCAAATTTTTTAGTCATAATAGCTTTTTTTATGTTGTTAATCAATGAACAATTTTTATTTTTAATGATCCTCTCTTTCTTAAACTGAGTCTTTGTCCCGGGTATTTACCGGCAAGGATGCATCAGCAGGGCATCGTCCCCAGCGGGCCGGGGCTTGATTCTTTTCCGGAAATCAAATTACCCACATGGGGCTTCAGAGTCACAATTAATCTCTGAAGACTTAATTTCTCCAAAAAAGGCATCGAAGAGATTCAACTTTTCGGCTATACACGGTCTGCATAAGCAATAATTTATTTTTAGCCCATCAATCTCCCCATGTATCAGTCCCATATCGCGCAATTCTTTTAAATGTTGCGATACAGTCGTTCTACTTAACGGCAATTTGTCCGAAATGTCACCCGATATGCAGGTCTTTGTTTCCGCCAGGTACTTTAAGATAGCCAGTCGGGCAGGATGTGAAATTACTTTGGCGAATGTGGCTAACTCTTGCAACTCTTTATCAAATACTTCCGGTTTTATCATGATACTTGTGTTATATGTCGCAAACATACGACATTGTTTTGTGCCTGCAAAATATATTGTGTTATATTATAGTTAAAACATACCTCTTGCACCTTCATCTTTTTATTTTTTACATCACCAACAAAACCAACGGTATAAAAAATATGTTTAACTTTGAAATTGTTTTGTTTCAGGAGCCGGAACGAAACAGATAACTCCCGGTATCCAACTGGTTTTCTGTTTAGTCTCAGCCTCTACTGTTTCATTTCCGGTTTGATGGGTCACCTTAATAAGTAACCTAATACGTTGAAATGAATGCTGATGTACTTCTCAAAACAGAATATTCACCTAACAACTGTCCTGGGGTTGAGTAACGGAGAGTTTGTCTGCATTTATTCTTTACTGGTTTCCAATTTTTCTGTGCGGTTTATTTTTTTTGCATTTCGGACTGTTTTTTCTGTTTTCTTTTAACAGGCAGTCATTGCCATCATAAAGCCATCATATCTACACGATGATATAGATGTCCCATAGATGACCCATAGATGTCCCATAGATATCCCATAGATATCCCATATCATTAATAGGGTATGATATCTATGGGAAATCTAAGTTAAATCCAAGTGTCATTCCTGGTAAAACAGTGATAGGATGTCGATAAAGTGTGCTTTTCAGTTTTTTACAAATATCTATTTCTGTATTCGGTTATTTGGTGAATCGTGATGCATCACATTCTCAGGTTGATACGGAACGTTTTTAGTAAGTTGCAGTAACTACTTAGACCCAGGGCATCGCCTTTCAGGGCAACGGTTTTTCGCATTCAACTGATTCCCGGGGGTGCGGGCGGATACTTATTCTGAATTATTTTTTAATTTGATGTTATGTTTTCTTTTTTCAATCGTCATTCCAGTAAATGAGTCAAGAACGATTTAAGGCAGAGATACTGCCCATACGCGAAAGGCTGTTCCACATTGCGCAAAGAATACTTGTGGAAGAGCAGGAAGCAGAAGATGCCGTGCAGGAAGTTCTTCTAAAGCTTTGGCGTACGCGTGATTCGTTGGATAACTATGAAAGCCCGGCTGCCTATGCGACAACGGTTACCAAGAATCACTGCCTGGATCGGCTGAAGGTCATGAATCGGCAGGAACCATTGGATGACAGCTATTCGACCCGGGCGGGAAACGATAATCCCTATCTGCAGTTGGAACGTAAAAATACCGAAGAAATCCTGCAAAAAATTATTGAAAATCTACCTCCCTTGCAGCAAGCCATTATCCGGATGAAAGATATGGAAGAATATGAAGTGGAGGAAATCGCTGAAATCACGGGAACCAATATTGAGGCAGTACGGGTGAATCTTTCCCGGGCCAGAAAGAAAGTTCGTGAAGAATATAGTAAATATACAAGGGTATGATAATCAACATGAAATACAAACTAAGCTTCCCGGAGGCTGATAGGCTGATCGAAAAGTATTACGATGGACTCACCACCGGAGCAGAAGAGAGACAGCTTAAAAAGTTTCTGTTGCAAGCTGATTTACCCGAACAATACAGGCCTGAGCAAGCTATTTTTGGCTATTTTGCTCACCAACAAGTGAAACCGGCTTTTAGGATACCTACCTACTTGCGATGGGCAGGTGTTGCAGCAGTCATAGCGTTGATCCTGCTCGGACCACAGCTTTACGTCTCGGGCAATCATTCGGATTATGCCTATATCGATGGGAAGAAAGTTTCCAACATGCAGGAGGTTAAATCACATGCCCTGGCTTCATTAGGCGATATTTCACGGTCAAGAGATGAAGTGAAGGAGAGTTTTAAAAGCATAAATGACAATGAGCTGATCGAACAGCAACTCGATATATTTTCAGCAGTAGAAAAGTAACAGGAATTTTGTCCAACGGACCGACAATCCAATGGACAACTTAAAAAATGAAATGATATGAGATCAATAAAAAAGTATGTAATGCTTGCGCTGATAGTTGGCCTGGGAAGTATCCTGCCAACACTCCAAGCGCAAAATGATTTACAAATCAGTAAAGCCTTTGATCAGTATGGTGAACGTAAAGGCGTGGTTATGGTGGAATTGACTGACGAGATGTTGAATGGGTATGATTTCTCGCTATTTAAAAGTTTGACGATCAAAGATAATCCGTCGGCAGCTGATTTTATCCGGAAATGCCTGGTACGGGATGAAGTGGGGGCAAAGAAAGTGAAACAAGTGGTTACCAATGGAGTTCCTACTTCCATCTACTTGCAACTTCCACGTAAAGGGAAGTTTTATCGCCTGATTTTGTACAATGAAATCTTTACCCCGGAACATAAGATTACGCTGATCTATATTGAGTCAAAAGATGACTCGGAAGATGTTTTGAAATTAATATTAAAGAAGAAATAAGTATAAACCATTAATAATTAAACGCAATGAAAAAATACATTCCATTTCTATTGGGATTATTTATTGGAATTTTCCCCTTAAAAGCCGTTGATAAAGTTCAAAATGATACTACGGTTCGTTTTAATAATAAAATGATTCACCTGGAAGACAGTATCGGACAGATGAAGGTCAAAGTTTATGATACCGATTCAGTGCCTTATAAGCCGATCTATGAAGGAGTTTTCACTGATGGCAAGAGCTATGAGAAATGGACTGTCATGGAAGCCATTGGTATACAGATACCTTTTCTGAATAGCTCTAAAGGGAAACATCACGACCACTATTACATGGAACCCCATTGGGCAGGAATTGGTTGGGGATTTGCTAATTTCTCGGATAAAAACATGAATGTGAACAATATTCAAGGTATATCCCTGAAATCGGAATCAACGAACGAATTCTTCATAAACCTGATCGAAAAGATCCTTCCCATTTACAGGAATAACCTGGGATTGACCACAGGGCTTGGTTTTGACTGGCATAATTACTTTTTGGATACAAACTCCCACCTGGTTGAAGTGGATGGCATTACCAGCCTGTATATGGCTCCTCAAGGCGTGAATTATGAATACAGTCGATTGCGGACTTTTCATATTACGGTGCCTTTGTTACTGGAATGGCAACCTACTTTTGGCAGGAATCATAAATTCTTTATGTCGGCAGGCGCAATTGCAGGTGTCAACACATTTGCTTCTTATAAAGTAAAGTACAAGGATTCTGAGGGTAATTCCATTACCAAAGTCGAGGGAAAAGGTTTAAATGTAGCTCCGCTCTCCCTGGACTTCATGGGTCAGATTGGTTATGGATCGTGGAACGTATATGCCAAATACTCTCCGTTTAGTATCTTTCAATCCGGGAAAGGGCCCGATGTAAGAGCCGTTTCAATGGGAGCCGTGTTGAATTTCTAAAGAGTGACTTCATAAAGAAACTTGCAATTTACAACTGAACAGGTTGTTGGTTGCAAGTTTTTTTTGTATTGAGTATTCCGGTCTTCCGTCTGGTTGATTGGCTGTCAGGTTTAGGTCTTGAAAACCTTTACAGGCTTCTCTCTGCGGGTTTAGGCAGTCTGTATTCAGGGACTGTACCGTTGAAGCGGATGTACGTGCTCAAGGCTTGTTTGATGGGTAAAGGGTACATACAACTGCATTGCGACTGGATATGCTGATTGCCTGCATACTTTCCCATTCCGACCGGCACCATCCCTCAACCGGAATTTTGACGACCAAGACAAAATAGGGACTGGATTGGGCATTGATATTCATTCTGAGAGGTTGAATGGATCTTTATTCCTTTTCTTTCTGCGAT
>Ga0302286_10000517_pt1 | contig 31804 bp, 35 predicted proteins | sample III_Fen_E2_3_FD_198765 | JGI IMG/M metagenome (GOLD analysis project Ga0302286, IMG submission 198765) | Peat permafrost microbial communities from Stordalen Mire near Abisko, Sweden - III_Fen_E2_3 | ecosystem: Environmental > Terrestrial > Soil > Wetlands > Permafrost | place: Sweden: Abisko...
CACTTTCCTGTCCTTTCACATCCGAAAAATTGATTTCCAAATGATTGAGATTACTGAAAAACTCTTCGCGTGTATTTACAATGGTAGGTTCAAGTGTAGACTCGCCGTTAAAGAAATCAATAACTTCTGTAATATTCTCAACTCCATATACATCGAGATTATTCACAACAGCAGCTTCGCGGGCGTTCTGTTTTGGGAGAATGAAACCTTTAAACCCTTCCTCCCGCGCCTTGATGGCGATGGGTAAAATACCTTTGATGGGCTGCAATCCTCCATCCAAGGACAATTCACCCATAATCACATAGTTCTCCAACTCATCCGACTTCAAACTGTCGGAAGCAGCCATTATGCCAATAGCTAATGCTAAATCGTATGCCGAACCTTCTTTGCGAATATCGGCAGGAGCCATATTGATAACAATTTGCTTACGGGGCAACTTATTTCCGGTGTATTCCAGTGCAGAAGCAATACGCTCGTGGCTCTCTTTCACAGCATTGTCGGGCAATCCCACATGCATAAACCGTATTCCCTGACTTACATTAACTTCGATGGTAACAATTGTTACCAATACAGTAATACTACTTTACTTTTTTGATTGTAAGTAATTGATTTATATATAATTATAATTGATTGATTGATAGTGTTGAATATAAAAATAATTGAAAGTTTAACTATATAGGTATGTATTTAACCAATGGCAAATCCAAAACTTTGAAAAAATACAAAAAATGTGAGGTCGGTTTGGTTGAGATTAGGAAGATAAGTTAAATAAATCTCAAACAGCCCCCCTACCCAAAGGGATAGCGACCAGCCACCCTACACCACCCAACCTAACTACTTATTAATTAATAATATAAACAAAAAAGGTTTACAACTCAATGCAAACCTTTTAACTTGTAACCTAAACAAGTGAAACAATATAAAACAATTAAATATTTGTTACTCTTTAGTGAGTGAACTTGTACCATATACAGCTACAACAATAGCGACTATATAACCAAGTATAGTGATCAATGTGGTAGGTAGTGCCAGAGATAGTGAGATGTTCGCACCTATAACAGCCAGTGCAGCTATACCGATCTTAATACATACTTTCTTAACTGTAGCAAAGAATATCGGTTCTTTTGATTTAATTCGATCCTTAAGAACCAGATAGAAGTATTTAATATGTGTAATCAATTTAATCATAGTATTGTATTAGTCTTATTAGTTTATTATGTGTTGATCTTATTAGTTTAATGTAATTAGTTCTAACAGTCTGTTGTTAACTCTATCAGTTGATACTTTATAATAATGATCATTCATTTCTATACCAATAAACCTGCGGTCTGTATTGATTGCAGCGATACCAGTACTGCATGAACCCATTGTTAAATCAACAATCATATCATTGTTATCTGAATATGTTTTAATTAAATCTTCTAATAATAATACAGGCTTTTGTGTTTGATGTAAGTGTGTATAATCTTTCTTATATGTTAATATATTACTCTTATACTTTCCATCTTGCCATAGGTTAAATGTACTTTTATATTCCTGTTTGAATTGATTATCTATTTCTTTTAACTCATTGAAGTTTATATATCCATTCATATCTTTCAAATTAAACTTATCAGTTAATTCATTATATGTTTGTTCAGTGCATAATTCAAACTGTGTACTATCAATATAAAATGTATGTTCTGCTTTCCTATGTTTTAATACACTGTTAACCTGTTTACTATTCAATCCAATGTAGTATAATATCTGTTTAAAATAACCTCTTAATGGGTGCATTAAATCAGTATCATCTTTCTTTGAGAATATTAATATATCTTCAAAGAAACTAACCATATTTTTATTACAACCCAAAGCATTAGCAAATGAATCTTTTTCCCAGATAGCCTTATAAGATAGTGGTATATTTGCAATTGATTCAGTAATTAATCTTGATGTATATGGTTCTTGACTGAATAATATTAACTTACCATTCTTTCTTAATATTCTATTAGCTACTTTAAACAGTTCCTTTGGATCAATGGCAAAGTCCCAATTGATACTGTTAAAGCCATTCATCGTCCCATATGGGGGGTCACAAAGAATAAGATCAACCGAACCAGATTTAATGTTATCTGATTCAATTAAACAATCACCATGATATAATTGTATGTTATCATTTATTTTCAATTGATATTTAATATTTGTTTCCTATTATGTACAGGTGAATAACTAACATGTACCCAGCTATAATTAAATTCATTTATGACTTGATCATATACACCCAAATGTTTAATTATCTCAAACAGTTTTTTATTTTCCTCTGGTGAACCCGCTGTTATATCTGATGCTTCACCTGTTAAGTGCTGGCTATTTGTAGCCCCTTTAACTGCTTTATTTACTTCTTTTGACCTGTAGCCACTATTGACAGTAATACTGTGCTTATATGCAATTCTAACAGGATCTAATACTTTGTTGATAAGTAGGGATAAATTATATATTACTGTTTGATCTGGTTTATTTGGTAGACCTGTATTTGTGTGGGTTAATTCCTCAATAGTGAAAAACTGGAAAGGTTTAATTAACTCTTTCATTACTCAACAATAACAGCATCTTTATATTTATCCAATGTTAACAGATAGTTTTCTGCATTGTCTTTTACATCTCCATCAGCCCCAAAATATAAAGTATAGTTTTGTACTGGTTCTGGTGCAGTTGTTCCAGTGGTTGGGGTTGGGTACATATTCAATTGATTGTCTGATATGTGTATGTATTCCTGTTCTATAGGGTTTAAACCTTGTTCTTTTACTTCTTTACTGTAAAAGGTTTTTACATTAAAATTTGCTGATTTGTTTTCGAAATCAATGTTAATATTACTGATAGTGATATATGCATTCTCTGCTACTATACCATTTTTAAAATCTATTGTTTTTTGTAAACTCATTTTGTGTTTAGGTTAATGTGTTATTATTTTACTTCTGCTTCTGGTTGCAATTGTGCTGATGCTGATTGTTGCAATTCATTAATTAATTTTGCTACTTGTGCAAAGGGTTGAGTACTTAAAGCATTTAAAATTATATTAGCATCTTCAATGCTTACTTCAAAATTCAATTTTTTATTTTCCATGTTATTTTTTATTATGTATTTTATTTATGTTAATGTGTCTGACTCTAACAGCACATGTTGTATTACCACAATAGTGTTCTGTTAATTCTAAGTTTTTTTGTTTTTCTGCAAAAAGTTCTTTTTGTATTAATAATAAAGCACCTCTTAACTCATCACATTGGATTGACATTTCTGTTATTTCGTCCCCTTTTCTGAGTAATTGTTTTTGTAAATTCTCAACTTGATTAACAAAGAATGTAATTTGATTTTCATATAGTTTGTTATTATCAGTTTCAACACTTATCAGTTTTTTGTTAACATCTAATGTTTCGAGTTGATTAGTATGCTTTCTATTGATATATTTTTCAATGTATGGGAATAACCATTTTTGCCCTGCCAATAATGTAAATATTGATCCTATCCCTGTTATAATTGCTGTTAGTGTTAAAGTCATTTTAATATTACATTCTATCCTTTTTATTATTTTATACTTATATATACAGTTAAATGAACTGCTTTTATTAATATATGTACCAATACAGCTGACATAAAAAAACCCCATCAAAATTAATTGACAGGGTTTAAATTATTAATTGATCTGTTGATCTGGTTATGGGTAAACATCAGTAAGGTTATAATTCAATGTTACTTTATAATTCTTCAATCTTGTTGTAATTGGCATAATATTATCACCACCTAAAGTAATCCAGTTCATGCCTGTTAACCCATTGGTATCAAAAAATATATTACTTAAATATACACCATTAGACAAATAACCCTCATCAACTGTTATAGTTGTATTATTATATGATATACTAAGAATAGTACCAACAACTGAATTAATACCACACTCAGCAAATGCATCAAAAAATCCCATTGTTGATTGTGGAAAATTCCATACCCAAATCATCTCACAAACTCCATTACCATTAGTATATGTTGCTGTACCATCATCGAACGTTATATCAAAATTATTGTTAAAGTCAAAGAATACACCTGCATCATCATAAGCAGATAAATTACAATTTAAAGCATAAAATCTAAAACTATTAATTGTTCCATAATTGTGATTACTAGATAGATTGTCTGTTCTTATCCACATTCTAATAGTTAACGCCCCATTGGTTAAAACAGGTTCATCATAATTTATTTGTAAAGCATCTATTTGTTTGTAACCATTAATTTTTAAATCAATTGGAATATCAAGTGGTTGATTTTTTAATATAATACTTCCACTATAAGCCCCATTGGTTACAACTGAATGTGCATTTGTATCATCTAAATTGTGCCAACTTTCAGCACCAACACCCGAACCACTCCCAACAGGTACAGTGCTACCTGCATACCAATTGTGAAACTGATTAGTAACTAACTTGAATTTATTCAAATCAAATTTATAAATTGTGTCTGTAAAACTATTACTTTGTGTTAATGTAGTAAATGGGTTGTAATAAGTTAATGAATTAGTTGTACTATATGGAATTGTTGTTAATTGTGTAAAGTTATCAGTTGATTGTGATATACTTTTGACTATTGTATTATTCATCCCTTGAATTTGTCCAGAATCTTTAGCTTCCCCTGTTGGGTCTAAAAAGGTTAGTTCCTGTGTTATTGTGTAATCAAATTTAAGTTTATTTGTCCATATTCCAGTTGTACCCATAAATACATTATTTACCTGTACATTTCCCAGTTTTATATTAGCTACATTGTTTATACTTCCTGTGTTAAAATCCCCCATAGTTTTATTATTAAATTATTATGTACATTGTATTTCCATCTTTTGATAATGCGTCAAATTCTGCTTTTGTGCCAGTCCAAAATGTACCTATAGTTTTTGAATGTATTAACTTTTCCCAACTTGTTTCACTTCCACCTGTTCGACCGCCAACATAAACATCATTACCCCAAAATGGAAAAGCTAATCTTCTATTATAATATGTATTACCATCACCGTGCGACATTTTAAACATAGTAGCCCACGAACCTGTGGGGTTATCATTATATGGATTATTTGAGCTACTTTGATAAAATTCTACTTGATTAGCTGATGTGTTATTTATATCAATATAATTCATTCTATTACTGCCACCCGATGTGTTTGCATAATTGACTGATTGACTTGATATGTTACCTGTATGAATTACATCATTACCCGCTATTTTAGCATAACCGTTACCAATTTCAAAATCAGCATTAGCCATATTTCTAAATATTCCAACACCGAAGCTAGCAGGGTCAAATCCTACTTTAAATTTAAAATTGGTTGACACATTTTTAGCCATAAAAGCTACAGTTTCACCACCACCGCTATCGTGCCCAATAGCTGAATCCCAAGGGGAATTAGTTCTTAATCTAATAGCAGGTGTATTTAAGTTTTTAGCGACATCTAAATAAGTAGTTGTTAATCCACCACTAGCATCTATATTACCACCACTAGTAAAATCAGTATAACCACCTGCTGTTTTTAATCTTATGCCAAAATATCCATTTAGGTTAACAAGATTACTTGTTTTATGTCCTAGACCATACCAAGGATTACCGTCTGAATCGTTATCTGATGAGTTAACAAGTGATAAATATTTATTAGAAAAAAGACCACCGCCAAAATTACCATTTCCACTAAATGTTGAATTATCAGAACCATCTATATAAAATGGAGTAGTACTATCGGAATCATTTCTAATAGAAAAACCAGTATTTGAAATACCATATATTGAATTTTTAATAGAATATTGTTTTGCTGAACCTTGTGAACCTGTTAATTGTACTCTTGCTTCACCTCCAACATCATTTCTAATTATTACAGCATTTTTATTAATTAGAGCAATATCCCCTGAACCACTTTCAGCGGCAATATATACTGAATTACTAGCAACTTGTATATAGCCATTTCTTGTTGTACCTGCTGAATTAAAAAAAGATAAATAACCATTATCTTGAATTACTCTTAACGCTTCTGTTGTATAAATTTCAAGTCTACCAGTCATATAATCACCTGTTTTTAGTAGGTAATTTGCAGGATTAAAATTACCGCTATCCCAGACAACTCTGTTAGCATTCCAATTACCACCCCAATAACTTCTAACGGTTAACTCACCTGTATAGTTAAATTGTAACTGTGTTTTTGCATAACCTAAATCATAAGTCATAACAGTACCATAACCATAAGGGAAATTATTGTTACCTGTTCCATTTCCAGTAGTGTTTAATCCATAACCACCAATAATAGTGTTTGCATCTCTACTACTGTAATAATTATCACTGTTATAATGGAAATTATTAATTGGTTGGTTATTGAAATATTGAGCATTTAGACCATTAACCATATTTGTATTATTCATTGAACCACCATTCAATGATAAATAACCATTTAATGAACTCGATGTTATAAAACCCGAATCATTAGTTAACAAAGAATTACCTTTACCTTCAAATAATATATTACCAATGTTTGTACTGTCTATTGTTACTTTTACTTTACCTGCATTGCTCCAACCGATATAAACATTATTATTTGTTTGGTCAATACCACCACCTTGTTTAACTGGTAAATATCCCAATGCATTAGTAACCATTACTTCATTAATTCCAGTCAAATAACTATTGTTATCATAACTAATAACTGAACCGTTCACCTTTACAAAACCAGTACCATTAAAAACAGGTTGTGAACCTGTTGTTTCAATGGCTGTTACTCTTTGTAGTAAGTTCTTACCTACATAAGCATTAACTGAATTACTTATATCCTCAGATGAAAATGTACCGCTTATTAATTCATCAATTTTGTATATTCTAGCTCCTAAAGGTTGACCATTTAATTTAAAACTACCATCTATTGCATCAGTTGATAATACATTGTTATGACTTCCACCATTAACAGTTATATTATGTGATTTTATTGTACCATTTACATTTAATTGATAACCCTCACTATATTCTGTATTGATGCTTACATTGCCACCGTTGGGATTAATTAAAAGGTCTTGAAACACTCCATCAATAATACTTTGTATAACTGGTTTATCAGTCATATCACTACCACTAATCAACATGTTACCATCAGCATTAATTGATAGGTCAATTGTTTTAGTGTCATTAATTAACTCCAATCCTGTTACATTAATTTTCCCTACTTCGTCAACTGATGCAATGTTTTTGTTTGTTGTTCCATTTCTGAAAATCCACCCATTGTTATTACTGATTAAATAATTGGCTGTAGAGCCTGTAACGCTGCCATATAAGCCACCCAATGAAGTAGACAATGCAATTGTACCATTAGTTATTAAATTACTGCTCTGTGGGTCTAATTGTAAGTATTTGTATTGAACTGATGAACTGCTACCAGATCCACCGCCCGAACTGCTTACTATTGTAGTACTGGTTGATGTGCTTCTTTGTAATGGTATATCTTTTGTAATGAAATTCATTATATTTTAATTTTTAACTTCTTATTTTTTTGAAACAATGTTCAATAGATTTGTATCATTTTTAACATCAATACTCATGCCATCAACAATAAATTTTTCATTGATAAATTCAGTTTGATTAACTGTTAATAATGAATATGGTTTAAATTCATTACCCAGTGTTAAGTTTAATTTCTTTGCAGGGGTTGAATATTGATTAACATAAGCCTGTATAATATTATGTTCTTGCATTTGATTTAATTCTAATGTTTTTGTGCAAATTTGTTCATTGTTTCTATATCCTACAGCTACAGACGGTTTATCAATTACAACCGAATAACTTAAACCTTTATTTGTATTGCTACATGTTTTTAATGATATATCTGAAAATTCATTAACAAAGTCGATATTAATTTCATTTTTAAATTCTGTATCACTATCATCATTTTTTTTAACTGATGGTTTGATCAATTCAATTTTCAAGTCTTTTAACCATACACTATCAACTATATATTTAGATATAATATTTGTAGGGGTATATAAATAAAATTCAACTTCACCCAGTAATTTATCACTTTTTAAAATTGGTATTTTTTGACCAGATTGATTTATATATGAATTATAGTTAACATTGTTCTTTATTTCAAACCATTTATAAAATAGATGTTCATTGTCTTTTTTATCAAATTGGATATTGAATGTTGAATCTGTTAAACTCCATACTGTACCGTTCCAATATTTATCACCGATTTTTAATTTTGCTGCAATTTTAATATCACTTTCATTAAACGAATCATCATTTTTTAATACAACCTTATCATCAATATAGGCAACATTTAACCTACTATCCCAGTATGCTGATGTATTGATCAATAGAAAATAATCATCATATAAATAACTACATTGAGGTATTACACCAGCATTTAATTTTAAAACAGGTTTTAATACATTTTTAGTGCTATTTGGGTATTCAGTTAAATGTCTGTGTAAACACAAATAATCTGTTAACCCAAGTGTTGCAGGTGCACCATCAGTTGTTTTATAATTTGTTGCTCTGATAAATGTACTTCCAATGTTATTAGCTACAGTGTTATAGTTAACTGTTCCAAATGTTGTTTCTGTCCAGTCTGTATCATTGGTATAATATATATTTGTGTATTTACTATTTTTAAAATATCTAAAAATATATGTTTGATCACCAAAGGCTTTAATTTGCAAATCAGTCCAGCTGGCATTGGTTACACCTATGTTGGTTAAATAGTCATCTTTGAACATTTCTGGCAATAATGTACTTTGTTTGCTTTCAGATGTTTTAATTGATATTTGATTATAAACACTATCTAATTCAACACTAGCACCATTCGATTTAAAACTATCTGCATTAACTTCATAATCATTTTTTAACTTACAACTTTCTGTTGAATAGGTTAACCAGTTATTTGATGTTGAATATTTTATATAATCATCAAAACCATTTCTTATGTAATCATAATTAACTATAAATAATTCATCACCATCTTGAATGATAGTATAATTTAAAAATTGCAATAATTGTGTTAATACCTCTTTGTATGTGATTGCTTCATTATCTGTACTATAAAAATTTTGTTCTGCAACAAATAGTTTATCAATTATTTTTGTTTGATCTGCATTAAATGTATCTGTGTTGTGTGGTGTATAAAAATATGTTGCATCTTCTGCGGGTGTAATTACCTTTTGAAGTATTACAGTCATATCACCTAAATATATCCCTGTTTTTTTTTGTCCAACAGGTATAGTCATATGTAACCAGTTGTTAATTAAAATATCAACTTGTGAGGTTACTGGATATGTTGATTCAAAATAATTTCTAATATACTTTGTTTCACCCATGTAAAATGTTTCACTAATCAATTGAAGATTATTATATATTTTATCAATGCCAGATGTTTTATCTGTTAAATAATTATTTTGATTAACATATATATTACTGTAGCAATTACATTTTTTTATAATATGAATTATTAATTCCTCAAATGATAAAATTTTTCTATTATCATTATAGATTTGTTCATACTTGTAATTATCCAAAGTAGATAGACCATCAATGGCTTCTATCTGGATAGTTTCAAATTCTTGTTCGAACCCCATCTGGTAGATATTAGGTGTTAAATACCCTATCCATGTGATCTTATTGTTATCAATATCTTTTAATGTAAGCTTTGAACCCTGTGCGGTCGCACTGTAGAGATTAAAATTATAATCTGATGCTATGATACTACAAGTGGCATTTGATAGCTTTAAAGGTTCATAAATGACGCTATTTTTATTTAACTCAATAGTAAATGGATCATCTGAAAAAATTAATTCAGACGTTCCATTGTTACCATCATTAACATCAATATCAACTTGATATATTTTATTTTTAATATTTGAAAATTGACCAGTATATTTCATTATTTTGTTACTTTACTTTTTATATTTGAATAGTTATCCAATACCCCTTTTATTACTTTACCATCAATAACAAATTTAACTTCACCACCAATAACATTACTTTCTGTTGGTTTAATCAATGTCTTTAATTTATCAAGCGGTGCAATTACTTCGGGGTTGCCACTAGCACCAGCATACTCACCAACATTAACTAAACTATTACCATAAGCAATACCACCATTAGCCAGCTTTGGAATACCAGATGCTAAAATTGCCCCTTGCATTACTCCAATTTGTGCCAGTGCCAAACCTTGTCCAGCGAATGGTATTGCTGCATATGCTGCAAATGATTCAGCTGCACCCAATGCTGTATAAGATGCTGTTTCTGCTACATTGGTAGCTATCTTAGCTGCTGATGTTGATGTATTAATTACTTGTTCTGCTTCTTTTGCAGCACCCAAATCTGAAATAACACCACCTAAATCTTTAAATAATTTAATTACTGAGTTTATACTATCAATAACACTTGTTACAGTGTCCCAGACAGAAAAAAATGTTTCCCACTCTTTTGATGGTTTTATTGCACCGATTGTTTTTAATGAACTATATACATTTTTTGCAGAATTTGCAACATCTTTCATCCCATTGTATAAACCATTATTTAATTGTTTTTGTAAGTCTTTTATTTCTTGTTTAACTTTCAATAGGTTTAATTGTTTTGCCAGATCTGGTTCTTTTCTCAATTGTTCATCAAGTATTTTTAATGCTTCAATTACATTATCATTAAATTGACCTTTGAATTTTGAAAAATCACCATTAGCATTAGCCATTAACTTTTTAACATCTTTTACACCAGCATCTTTTAATTGAGTTTCTAACAGTTTAATATAATCATCATTCTGTTGTTTTTTATCCTCTAACTTTTCAACATCTTTTTTTCTATAATCGAATGTGTGATTAATTTCTGGTTCTTTTGGAATTTCAAAATGTTTATTATCTAATAATGTTTTATTGAAGTCCTTTAAACCTTTAATTGTTAAGTCTGCTGCATTTCCAATATTATCAATTGATAGCATTGTATTAACAGTGGTATTATTCAGATCCTCTAAACCTTTATTAAATTGATCATCGGTTAATTGTTCAAGACGATGTTTTTGTATTAATATTCCCAGTTCTTTAGCATATTTATTTTTTTCTACAACTAATTTATCACTGGCTTCTGCTTGTTTATCAGCATCTGAGAATTGAGGTTTATAATCAGTTATTTGTTTATATCTATCATTATTTTTACCCTCTTCTGGTGTTAATATACCACCTAAAGATTTTTTTCCATCCTCAACATGTTTATCAAATTCTTTATGAAATTCATATTCTTTTAATATACTATTTTCTTTAAGGTTATTTAATTCAATGGTTTTTTTATCATATGCTTCTTGTGCTTTAAATATTTCTTCTTTGTGTTTTTCTGCTGCTGTTTGTTCACCATCACCTGTCGGTTTAATATTACTATCTGGATTTAATATTTTTGCTAAATCTGGATTTTTTGAAAGAAGTTTGTTTAATTGTTCATCATTTTGATCATTGATTTTATGTAAAGCTTGATTTTCTGGAACATCATTTTTTAACTTACTATTCCAAAGGGGTATATTTTCCTTTGCTGATAAATATTGTTTAGTATCATTTTCATCTAAATGAGCAAAATTGCCTTTCAATCCAGCTCTTTTATTTTCAAGTTTATTTAATATACTTGTCCATGATTTTAACTGTCTGTTATCTTCTTCAACATTTGAATCACTTTCAAAAAGTTTAGTTTTAGTTTCTGCACCTTTATCAGCCATATATTTATATTGGCTTTCTAATTGATAAAGTTTCAACCTTTCTCTAATCTTTTGGTTTAAATCCTCACCAGCTCTAACATTTAATTTGCCATACTCATAGTGTGTACCAAGTATTGAATTAATTTGTGATAATGCTGTTTTTCTTTGCTCATCACCTAACTTTAAATTGTTTAATAATGATACTTGACTTTTTAAATTTTGTGAATGAGTATCAAAGCCACTAGAGGCTTTTTTTAATCCATCTTGATAATCTGATGTTATTTTGTTTAATTCTCTTTGTTTCTCATATAAGCCATAAATATATTGACCGATCAACACAAGCCCCTCAATTATTAGCATTGGTGCAAATGCTGTCCATGCTGATTTAATTGCAATTCCAAGACCTTTCCAACTTAACCCCATTCTGGTTAATGCTCCTTTGGTTGCAAATTCTTGTTCTATTAATGCCTTTTCTGCATCATAGACTTGTTTTAATCTTTCTTTTTTTACTTTACCAGTTAACCCCTCTGCTGCAACTTGTTCTGTTAATGCTGCTTTTCTTGCTGCAAACTCTTGTTTAACAAAACTAGTTTCTGCTTCTGATGTTAATCTAAAATAAGATTCTGACATTGATTTGAAAGCTTTACCAATAATTGTAACTGCAATTACATTAACAAAAGCCTGTCCAACTAAAGTAAGATTATCAACTACCCATTTAAAACCCTCGCCAAATGTCTTAACTATATTTTTGTATATATCACCAGCACCGACTTTTTGTGTTAATTCTTCAAATGTGTTTGATATTCTATTTAATGCCCCTGTGATAGTATCACTATTGACATCAGCAAAAGATCTATTTAATTCATCACCAAATTTAACTAATGAAGCAGATGTTAACTGTCCATGCTTCGCCATTTCTCTTAATTGATCTGTTGATACACCCAGAGATTTAGCCATTATTGATAATGATTCTGGTAGGGCTTGCCCCAATCCACCGACTAACATTTTAGTGGTAATTGTACCCTTTTGCATCATTTTACTAACAGCATCGATTGCTTCAGCTTTAGCATCACCACCAGCACCAACTGCCAACAATGCAGAGTTTAAACCCTTGAATAAATTTTGTTGATCTTTGATACTTATGTTTGATGCTTTCGCACTGGCTGTGAACCTAGCAAAACTGGTAGTTGTTTGATTAACATTTAATCCTAACTTTTCAGACAGGTCAACAATAAATTTTTGATTTTCACCAAATTCATTTAATCCACCAGATGCTACTTTTAATGCTTTTTGTGCTGCTCCTGTTTCCCTTGCAACATTTACCATTTCTTTGGCTATATGTTGCAGACCAAGTCCAAGACCGAAAAAGCCCACCATATTTAATGCTGTAGCCTTTAATTCACCAAAACCTGTTTGTACTTCTTTTAACCCCCTTTTGAAGTTATCATTAAGCATCTGTAGCGATACTGCAAACGATAAATTGTTACTTGCCATTTTGTTAATCTGTTATTTCTTTTTTATTCATATTATTCAAGAATTCAGCTGATTTTTTCATTATATCATCAAATTCTAATTCTGTTATTTGTTTTTTCTCTTTCACCTCTTTTATTTCATCCCATGGAAATTTATAAAGTTTTGATGGTGTATTAACTTTATCTGTTAGATTTGGACTTAATAATAAAAATGTCCATAGCCTGTCATTTTCTAACTGTTGTTTCATCTTATCATTGAATGCATTCATATATATTTTAATATCGAATAACTCCATATCATTTAATACATAATTAACATCAAGTCCAGCCGACACAATTAAAGTAGCTGCAATGTCTTTAATGAATAGAGTATCTTTTAATTCTTTATTTTCTTCAATTGGATCATTATTTTCAACTGGTTCAATTTGTTTGTTATTTGTTGAAAACTGTTCTATCTTTTTTAATTCTAATTGGAATTTTTCAAATACTTCTTTCGATATTCTTTTACTTTGCATTACCCCATCAAAATCACTAAATTCAAAGAATTGATTGTTTGATATAATTATACAGTAGAGTAAATTTTTAATATCATCAGCATCTTGATAATCGATATTATGAAAACTTTTACCTGTTAATTGCTCGAATTTTATAATTGATTTTATATTTATTTTTATAATCATACCTTAGTTAATATATAATAATATGTATGAAAAGTGCAGACATAAAAAAAGCCAGTGAAGTAAATCACCAGCTTTAGTTATTTGTTATTTGTTCAATATTAAGAGCCTACCACCTTAGTAAGTGCGCCAGAACCCTCAAAAGTTACAGAACTAGTACAGATTGCATTATCTTTTGCATCCATATCAAGTGAGCTAATATGGGCAACACCTGAGTACATACCAGATCCAGTCAAAGCAAATGAAGCATCTGCAACACCTACAACAATATTAACAGTACCACCAGTCAATTGAATACCTAAAAGAGTATCAAATGAAGTATCACCGCTTACTTTAGTAACTAACATTGAAGTGGTTACATTCCATGAGATTTGACCAGGAATTGAAGCTTTGAAGTTACCAGACATTTTGTTTGTAACATCGGTTTGAGCTGCTGAGATTGATAATTTACAATCTTGTGCAAATGCAATAGGGGTAGCGGTTGCGCCAGAAATGAACACCATTACATTGTTACCCATCAATAAATCAGTATTTGAATTATATGTTGACATAATTTTTTATATTTTTTGTTTTGTTATTTTTCTTATTTAATTTCAAATGTTACCACTTGAATATATTTATCATTGTTTACACCAATAACATTTTCATCCGAATCAATTAATCTACATTGGTAATTGTAACCGCTTTCATTTTGATGTACACCCTCTATTATTTCATTAACTAATTCTACTATCTTTATACTTTTGAAATATGAAGACGATACAATTACAAATGTTATATGGCATTTTTCATTAACTACAATATTATTTTGAATATATTCTTTTGAATATTTTTCTCTATAGTAAACAATACATTCTTTTATCTCATTACCACTATCATCTTTCTGAGGTGCTACAATTGGATAAATATTTTCACCAACATAACTAGTTAGCCCAGTGTTTGAATTCAATAAAGAATACAATTCTTTAGTTATAGTAAATTTTGAAAATGCTGATGTTATGTTCATTTGTATTATTTGTTAATTAGATTAATTACAGCTTTCTCAATTCCATTATAAACTTCATTAATTGCTGCTGTTTGGTTTTGTTCTATTGCATCAGTCCAGAAATGATTTTCTGTTATTGCTCCTCTATTCTTACCATCCTTTGTCATTCTGTTCACTGTACCTCTATCAATTAAATGTGCAGCACCACCACCATCACCAAAACCAGCCAAAGCACCAAGTTTAGTTCTTTTAACTTTATTCTTGAACGATTTCAATAGACTACCAGAATCACCTTTTTTGCCACTTTTAAGCCTGTTTTTTAGGTTTTCTTTACCCGCCTTGACAAATATATTAGATGCATCTTTCAAGCCTTGTTTAATCGCTTTATTCTGGTCTATTTCTGATAAATTACTTATCGCTTTGTAAACCTTATCTAAATCAATAAATTTAACTTCAATTTCCATTTTATTTATTGATCTTTTCTAGTGTAATTTCAGCGGTGTAATCAAATAAATTTTTATCCAGACTTGTAATTTTATAATCATTTTGATCATATTCAACAGTTAGGTTATCAGTTAATAATTTATTAATTCTGATCTTAAATTTCACTTGATTTTGATTAAATAATTCTTTACCATCAACAATAAATTTTCCACTCTGTTTAACCTTTGCAGCCTTACATTTGAAAATATCTACTAGGGTGCTAACCACCTCACCAAATTCATTTCTAACTTGACTATTTTTTTTAAATTTTAATGAATATATAAGTGTTCCAGATGGTAACATGTTGATTAGTTTAAGTAGTTAATATAAGGGTCTAAAAGATATTGATAATTATAAGGGATAGCACTTGTTTTACTTGCAAATGAAACTATTTCCCTATTCGAATAAAAATTTCCTAGCATTAACAGCATTGCATGTGCCAACGGTTTTGGTAAAACATCACCGTTAGCAATTGCAACATCAGTTAATTTTTGATGTATATGATTTTCCACTACTGCTTCAGCTACTTCAATCAAAGACGATAAATAAACATCATCATCTTCAAACTCTGCTTCTAAATTCAAATGTTTCTTAGCTTGTTGGATTGTTATATACATTTTTATAGATTTTCTTTATTAGTTAATTATGCAAAAGTACCTCTAACAATTGCTTCTGGTCTGATTTGTGCAAAGTCAAAAAATCCATTAACCACAATAGAGATTTGATTTTTCTTTGCATATGTATATGGGTCAACTTGTATATCCAAACCGCCCCATTGACCGATTGCCAATTGTGACCAGTCACCAACAGCATAGCCATTAGCTTTAATGTTTGCAGAATGATAAGCAACAACACCATCAACTTCGCCATTTTCCATTACTTTAGAACCATTGGTTTTATCAGTAGCTTTCAATTTTGCTTTTGCAGATGGATTTAACACCCATGTGTACTCATTGACATTTGCATTTTCCAAACCTGCAACAGTTGCAGTAATTCCAGAATATGTCGGTGTAGTTGTTCCAGTAATACCAGCAAAAATACCAGCGGGTTGTTTTGTTGATCCAGCAAATGAACCAAATACACTTTCTTCTAATTTTTTTCTTAACTCATTAGTAATATCAACTAATAGTTGAGCTTCTACACTTGCAGAATCTTGCATTAAAATTGATTTAGAGATAATCAATTCGCCAGAAATTCTTTTTGGTGAAAGTGTAATTTCTCTGAATGAACCTGCTGCATCTTGTGCATCTCCATTTTCATCTTCCCAGTTAAAAGCACTACCAGAATAAACAGGTATTGAATAGTTATTAACTAAACCACCGAAATATTTTGCACCTATTTTAGTAAGCAATAAATTCGAAACTAAAGGAATTTCAAGTTTACCTTTATCTGTTGCGATTGTTTCTAAACCTACACCAACAGCACTAGCAATAGGTGAACGATATTCCATAGGTAATTGAATTTGTCCTGCAAAACCTAAACTAGATTTTCTCATTTCGGCTTGACCTGCATTGATAATTTCTTGTGCTGTTTCATCAAATTTGCGACCCTCAACAGTGTCTTTGATCATTTTTAAGATTGAATAATTTTCCATTCTTTGTTCTTTTATTTTTGTATTATTATTTTTATTTTCTGACAAATCAATGTCAACTTTTTCTTTTAATTCTAATTCTCTTTTTTCTGAATCAACACATCCATTTAACTCAATTTCTGTATCTTCTTCATCAGTTGTTTCATCTTCATCAATTACTTCATCAATTACTTCATTCACTAGATCACATTGTTCTGTTTCGCCTGTCATAGGCATTGGATCACATTGTTCATCTGGTTCTGGTTCATCATTAATTAAAACTACATTTGTTGATAAATCAATTGCTGTAACTTCTGTTAATTCTGTTGAACTATCTGTTATTGTAATGTTAATTACTGTTTCCCTTTGTTCTATTTCTTTTTCATCAAGTTCTTTTACTTCTAAGAATCTTTTGCATTCTACACTTGTTTCAGCATATGCTGGTGAGTAAACTGGTGAACAATCGAATAATCTATCTATTGATAATATAGTTCTGATATATGTACCATCTGTTTGTTTATCCCATCGATCCTCTTTAACTGTAAAAGCAAAACTTGAACTATCAATTTCACCCCTTTTAATGTGTTCTAAAACTACATTCCCAAGATCTGTTTGTGGTGCATCAAATTGGTAATTTAAACCTCTTTCGTCAATGGTTAATTTCAAGCTTCCAACTCCATTTTTTGATCTAGCCAGAACACCTTTTTCTTTATCATGATTTAACAAAGCATAAACATCACTTCTTTCAATAACTCCATTCAATGCATTAGGATCAATTTGTTCTTTAAATCCTCCAAGGTCGAGTGATAATGTGTTGAATAATAAAGCATATCCATTAACCGATCTATTTTCTGAACTAGTTAAATTATTTGCTATCTGTCTTATTTCAATTATTTCTTTCATCTTTATATATTTATATGTATTTATTTGTCAGCACTTTATTTTTATTTTAAATTATTCTGTTAACAGTTGTGTATCAGTACTAACTTTTTGCTTTAAATCCTTTTGAACTGGTGCAGGGGTATTATTTTTTAAATTATCAAGTGTAGACATATTCAATTGCATATATAAATCTCCACCATTATCAACTTCATTTAATCCTAGTTGTTTTCTAGCTTCATTTACTGTCATTAAACCAGATGCAACCAATGTTTTTAAATAATTTGCTGTAGCTGATTTATCAGTTGATAACATACTGGTAGTATCAAACGATATAGATATATTTACACCTTTTTGATTGAATATTTTTCTGTTAATCTCATTTTCAATTAATGATAAATATGGCTTAATTGTATCTTCTAAAAATGATAATTGTGTTTGTTCAAGACTTGAATAACTGGCATGTGATAAATCCATTAATTTAACTGGTGAAATATTAAAAAATCTGGCTATCTCGATAATATTAAATTGCCTACTTTCCAATAATTGTGCATCAACTGGATTAATTGAAATTGCTTTATAATCTAAACCATTGGGTAAAACTACAACACCGCCATTTTCTTGATCAAATGTGGAACGCCATTTTTGCCCCAATTGAGCAATTTGTTCACCATCAACATTACCAGTGCTGGTCATAATTCCATTAAGTGAACCAGATGATTTAAAGAATTTTGAACTGTGAGTTTCTGCATCTGTAGATTGTTTTAATGAATTCCATGCATAGTTAATTACAGATAAACCATTAATACAATCATTACTATATTGCCAGAAATGTAAAATATCTTTTTGATCAATAGCTTTATTTAATCCTTGAATGTTATATATTTTTTTATTGGTAAACATTTCACTAGTAATACTTACCCATTCTGGTTCTAAATACTGTAAGGCTGTTATATTTCCAGTTGTATCTTTTTGAATTAAAGCATAACCATTACCCTTAGTTATTATATCCCATACAATTCTTTTAAAGAAATTAAATTTTGATAAATTTTCACAAGGTTGGCTGTTTAATATTGGGAATAATTGATGCTGATAATTAACTGTTTTAAAGCCATTAGTATCAACTTGATTAATATTAATCGGTAAGGTTGCAACAGCATTACTTATAGCATTAGTAGCTGCAAATACAGCCGATAATCTCAAATATTGATTACTAACATAACTACTAACCGAATTAAATGTCAAAGACGTTCCACCAAAAAAATCTCTTTGTTCTGGTTCTTTCGGTTTATCAATTTGTTTTTCTTCTCTGGTAAAAAATAAATTTAAAAAATTACTCATCTATATTTGTATTAATGTATTTAATTATTGTATATAGATAGATGTACTTTGGTAGCTGACAAATAAAAAGCCCATACAAATTAATGTACAGGCTTAAATAATTTCAATTATAATTATTAGTTAATTAGAATGAATAAACATTAGTATTGAATTTAGGTGTACTTAAATAACCACCCAAAACAGTAAGGCTTGCAATTACAGAATCAATTTTTGATTTGTCATTTGATTTAACAGGTTTACAGTTCTGGTTGTGATCAAATTTCAGAATTACATTACTAAAACAAAAACGAATTAATTCATTATTATCAAATACAACTTTATCAGTTTTGATTAATCGTTCTAGTTCTTTTGTTGGCTTATTATAATTTGCTAATGACTGGCTATAAGGTATCATGTTTAAACCTGCTTCTGTACATGAAATATTGAACTGTGTACTGTTCCATGAATCAAAAAATACTGTTTGTATTGGACAAATTTGATTAACTTTTAAAAGATCAGTTAATAAGTAATCATAATCTGTACAGTTTCCAGCGGTTAAAATCAAATCACCTTGATTATACATTCTTTTATAAAATTCATGTTGCTGATGTTCTGTTAATGCTGATTGTGGTAAATAATGATTATTTTTAAAATAATATATTCCATCCTTTAACCACATGAATGAAATAACACAAAGGTCTGATGTTGATGCTAGATCAATACCAACCCAGCATTTTTGACCTTTAAAATCTTCTATGTTAATATTATGTGTACAGGATAAAATTAAATTATTTGTTAACCAAACATCAGAACTACTGACCCATAAATTTAAAACTTTTGTTTTTATTTCGCTTTCGTCCGATGGATTGTTTTTAGCTTTTAAAATTTCCTGTTCAATTACTTCTTTTTCTTTTGATACTCCTAGATTTGGATTAGCTTTGATTAACATATTCAAATCATCCCATTGATCATCTTCATCAAGTTGATACAGCATTGAAAAAACACTATCATCTGTTTTTACTCCTGTTAATATTTCTGTTGATGTTTCATATAATTTTTTACATGGTGAGAATTGATTACTCCCAGCTGTTGTGATAATAATGGCTAATGGGTTTAATCTTGCCCCCTGTGATAATCTCAGAGAGTTTAAAACACTGTTATCGGTAGCTTGATGATATTCATCTAGGATAAAACAGCTGGCATTAGCACCCTCAATACTTTTTACATCAGACGATACAATTTTTAGTTTACCAACATTCTGTTTACACCTTATTTCATTTCTATATACTTTTAATATCTTTTGCTTTGGATCAAGCGAATGACTAAACTGTTGGGCTTTCTCTAATAGCTGGTGAGCTTGGAATGTGCTATTACCTGCCATTATAACAGATGGTGAATTTTCAGAATCATTTAATATTTGATTTAATGCAATACCAGCCCCAAATGAACTCTTACCCTGTTTTCTACTCATAAATAAAAACACATCTCTGGTAACTCTTTTATTATTATGTACCCATTTCCATGCATATATATTACAAAGAATAAATTGCTGCCAAGGTTCTAACTTGAATTGTGAACCTGCCCCAGAACCCTCAAATAATTTTATCAAACCTATGAAGTCAATAACAGAATGTACAGCATCAACATCGAAATATATATCATCCCTAGATTGAAATTTTCTATATCTTTCGACTGCTAATTTTACCCATTTATTTGATAGTATTATATTATTTTCAATATCATTTGCATATTGTTCATATGTATATATCATTAGTTAATTATCTCTTTTCACTTTTATTTTTATTAATTAAAAAATTGGTTAGATCACTTGTTTCGTCAATCTGTTCAATTGTTCCAATTTTGCTACTGGCTTTTAATGTTAGTCCAAATTCATTTAATAGTTTTATGCATTGTATCTCTGCATTCTCTGCCACTTTGATCAATGGGTGTGCAACCAGTTCACCATTAGCTTTAGTTATTAATAAACCTGAATTATTTAGTTCAGAATGGCATTTAATGAAAGTATCATAATTCTGTGCTAACATTTGCAGTGCAGCATTCCAGCTTTCATCTAGTTCTGTTTCACCGCTGGTCAATTTTTTAATTACAATAGACATATATTGCTTAGTGTCCTTTTGTAAGTTCTTATCAATTTTATATTTTGGCATATATCGTTATAATCATTTATATAGTATTATGTATATAAATGTCAGCTATTCATATATAAGTGGCTTAAATCGACTGAAAACAATAAAAAAAGGTGCTACACTGGAATGAGTGCAACACCTCTAAAAATAAAAACTAATGAGAGTAAGTTTTTAGTTATTTTATTTTGAAATTAAATTTATCATTATAAACAATTTCAATTTTAGAAATTTCATTTTTAATATATTCATTAATTTCAGTTCTTTGTTTTTGTAACTGTTTTTGTTCATCTCTATTTGAAATAATACCAAAAACATCAGTATCAGAAATATAGTTAAAAAGGTTACTTTTAAATTCTGATATTTTTGAATCTACACCTTTTATTTTATCAAGTTTATCTTCTTCTAGTTTTTTTTGAAAGTATGTTTTTTCTCTTTCTAGTAGGTTATATTCATCCTGTGTTATTTCAACTACTCCATTTATTAAATCTAATTTTTTTTGTTCTGTGTATTCCATTTTGTTTAGGGTTTTATTTGTGTTATTTTATTTTAGTCATTATTGATTAAATCATATAATTGAATTAAGTCATCCAGTTCATTAACTTCATTGTTGATTATATCAATATATATTCTACATATTTTATTGTTAATTATATCAGTCAAATTATATTTAAACTTACTATCATAACTGATTACTTCTTGAATTAGATCTAAATTTATTCTTTCTAAGCCTGTTTTTAGTTCTTGTACAGGGTTCATTTTTGAGGGATAGTTATTTTCCATTTTGTTTAGGGTTTTATTGGTGTTGGTTATATTTTATTATATTTAGAATTCTTTTTTGCATATTAATATTATATTCATATCTTTCAATATTACAGAAACAATTAAATAACTTATTTAATATATCCAAATCATTAATTAATTTTTGATGAATTATTCTTTTTGAATTTTTCAAATTACCAAATAAATTATAACATTCACTAATTTTTAATTCAATGTTATGTATTGCTTTATTAATATTTCTATAATTATGTTCAGCCATATAATCATTTGTATATACATATATACTTTGATTAAGTGATTTAATTAATAAATTTTTTCTTTCAGTTTCAACTTCAATTATTATTTTTAGTTGTTCAATTGATAATTCATTTTCATTAACAGTCTTTAGTTCGAAATTTTCCATTTTGTTTAGGGTTTTAGGTTTTATTATTTTATTCAGCTACTATATAAGTAACTATAGTTGATATTTCTTTTTCATTATTTTCATTTGTTGAAAGTCTTCTATTAATTTCTGAAATATATGTATTATCTTTTTTGAATGAATTAATCATCATTTCAGATAATTTTCTATTTGATAATAAATCAGTAGCTTTGATTTTATTATCTTTTATATATAAATAATTAGCTGTTAATAATTCATCAATTGTTCCTGTGATTTTTGTTTCTACTTTAATACTCATTTTTTGTTTATTGGTTTATGTTGTGTTATTTTAGTTACATATATAAATAGTTTCTAAATTCCATTAGTTCATATTTATTTTTATTTATTTTCATTGAAAGTGTAATTTATTATTCATTCTAAATAGTGTTAATTAATTGGGATAGACCGAACTACCAACTACCCCCATAACTAACCATCAACAACACAAATCATCATTTAATAACTTACTCAACAAATGTACTAATACTATATTTTAATAACAAGTTGATTAACATTGATTAACTATTATGCAACCTGCTTATTAAATTTATATATAGTTTTTTTATTATGTTCTTTAGCATGACATTCTGTACATAATACTTTCAAATCATCTAAATGATTATGTTCATTACCATGATTAATATATGTTAGGTGGTGAACTTCTAAATTTTTATGTGAGCCACAGTTTTGACAACCATTTTCAATTTTCTTTTTTTGACTTCTAATTGCATTCCAATACCCTGTTAACAGAAATTGACTATAATTCATCTCTTTAATTTTAATTTCAAATTCATTATTATTTAATGAATTAATCAATTTATACATCTTATTGAAATTAGTAATTTTTGCAGGCTCTAAATATCTAGCAACCAAATTTTTTGTATCAAAATCATCTAAATCACTATTTACATTATTTTCTCTTATTAGATCAAATATATTTTTAAGTCTTTCGCACAATAATTTTTTTCCTAAGTATGCAACATTATTAATTGTTAATATTTCTAATTCGTCAATTGTAGGTAAATCTTTATTTTTTTCATCAGAAAGATATTTTGTTAACGTCATAACTATTTTAACTAATTCTTTATTTGTAAACAATCTATAGTAGTGAACATATTTACATGTATTAATAAATATATCTTCATTATATAGATGTATGAATATTTCAATTTCTGAGTTTAAATTTTTAATGTTATAATTTTGTGTTAGGGTTAATTCTAAATTTTCCATATTTATTTTATTTTTTAATTATATTATTTTACTGCTTTATAAATTCATTAATCTGTAATCAACTTTTTCAATCTCTTCTAACTGTACAACCTCTTTAACTAATTCATAAGGTGCTAAACAAGTAACTATCATCTTTACTTTATTATAATAGCTTTTCAATTTATTTCTTTTTTGGTATGAATCAAAATTTAGATATAATGTTCTTAGTTCATCATATTCGAAATGATTTTTTAATAAATCAATTGCATCATCATAAGTATAACATTCACCATCATTTTTAAATAATATATAATCATCAACCCTATTAAATAACTCTGTGTTGGGGTCTGTTGGTTGTTCTGGTTCGATCTCTTTAGTTGGTTGCTCTGGTGCTGTGGTTTCTTGTGTTGTAGTTGCCTGCTCTGGTGCTGTTGGTTGCTCTGGTGCTGTTTCTTGTTTCATTTCTTCTTTAGTATTTAATTCAATTTCATTAACTGGTTCAGTTGGTAATGAAAAAATATTATATGTATAAACCCAACCTGTTTTTGTTGATGTTTTTATGGTATGAATGTAGTTATGTTTAATAAGTTCTTTGAATGCCTTATCTAATCTACTTTCACTAATTTTAATTTTCTTGTGTAAATTTGTTTTAACAATTGACCAGTCTGTTGGTAGACTTAATAAATAGGTTAATATACCTATAGCGTCAAATGATAATAATTCGGATTGTATAATACTATTTGGTATAATAGTATATGGGTTTTCTGTAGTTGCTTTGGTTATTACACCATTGTTTTTAGCTTTCATTTTGGGTTCTGTATTTAGCTATTATTTTAGTGGTTCTTTAAAATAACCCCCACCAGACAGAACCACCAAACTGGTGGGGGATAATCAAAATTAACTGATTACATTGATAAATATAATACTAAAACCAAAAACACTAATGAATATTAATATTTCTTTAATTATTTAATATATTGATATATAGAATAATAACTATTTTTATTGATATTTTGTAATGAAATGTAATATGTTTTAATAAAATATACCTTAATATATGTACAAATGTACTAATATGGATTAACAAAAACAACTTATTCTTAAAAAACTTTCAATTATTTGTAACTTGTTGATATACAGTAGGGGTGTGTTTTAAATATGTACTGTATATAAGTACTTTACATCTAACTATCTATTAATCAGTAGGGGTCAAATCCCCAGAGTGGGGTTTATGGGGTGTAAATAAATTATAAAATTTACAAAATAAACAATTAACTAATCTATAATAGTAATCTATAATTATATAATAGTTAATTATAATCTATTGATATGCTATTTTTCAATTATGATCTGTTGATAGTTCAATTATGTTAAGAAAATAAACTTTGCTTTCAGCACAATATTTTTATTGATTATGTTGGTTTTATTATTTCTTATTGGTAGAATCATGCGCCTGAGCGCACACACACCCGTTCAAGACTTAAAAAATTAAGAGAAATAATTTATAATTTCAATTCTACAAATCATTGTTTTTTTCTCATAATATTATTCATATTATTATAATTGATTGATTATTACTGATTTATTATTATATTATTATAGATTAAAGTTAATTAATATTGAAATATATAAAGCAAAGCCCAGGAACAAAGCAACCAACCCACCAGAATAAGACCCTTAGAGCTACTTTTAACCACTCAGACAGGCAAACATACCAACCAGAGGGTAATAATTCAACCTACAGCCTTTAAATAGCTCCTATAGCCTAAATACAGGTAAACCATACACCAACCCATAGAACTAGTAAGCTACCAACCCAGAGAATTAAGGTAAACCACCCTATTGAATACCCATACCAACCCAGATGAACAAAACAAGCCATTTTAAAGCGATCTAAGCGACTTTAACCAGAAAACAGGTGAATGTACCAACCAGAGGGTATTAATTCAACCAGAGCAAAGCAATTAACCATCAAAGCATATTTATTTAATATTTCAAGACTACTTAATTAAAATAGTTGAATAGATTGTTTTGAATAACTGTTTAAAATCTCAATATTAACTTTATAATATAATAAAGAAAAATAAAGAGATGAAAACAATCAATGTAAAAATTACAGTCATTATAATAACCTTAGTACTGTTGAATATATTAACTTATTCATATTTCAAAACTAAGAATAATAATTTATCAACTGAAAATTATAATTTAACTGTTCAGAACGATACAATTAAAAAGAACTATAACAGGTTAACAAAACAATTTGAATTTAGTAAAGGAACATATACAGTTAATACAGCTAAAGACCTTAAGCAATTCAATAAAGATTTATATAACCAGACAAAGCAAACCAAAAACACCGCTGTAGCAATACAGGTAACAGCAAATATAAATTTACCAACCCAAAGCAATTTAAACACTTTGTCAGACAGTAACCGCACTTATATTAATACACACTTCAAGTTTCAATACTCTGATAGTTCGGTAAACCAGACCATCAGCGGATCAAATCGCATAGATCTAATCAATAAAGAGGTTTTAACGTCAATTGATACTAATAAAATACAGGTAAAGTTGAGTTATAATGTAGTAAATCAATCAGATAAATATATTATTACTGCCTTAAGTAGGTCCAAATATGTTAACTTTTCAGACCTTAATAGTGTATTAATTATCAATAAACTACCTGTAAAACAGCAAAATAGGTGGAAATTTGGGTTATTTATGGGGTATGGTATAAACTCCAATGTAAAATTAACTGATTTTCGGGTTGGTTGGTCTTGTGGGGTGGGGTTGAACTATAGATTGTTTTAAACAAATTTTGTAGCCTAAAACAGCATATATTGCTATAAAGTACAAATATTGTAGCCTAATAACCAATTAAAGGAAAGAATTTTCTATTAACACTATTTAGAATGAATAATAAATTACATATTTGTTAATAATAATTTTCAAAAATACATAACATTTGCTTTTTCAAAACTATTTATAGGTATAAGCAAATAAATAACCAAATAAAAAAAATAAACATGAAAGATTTTTTAATACTAATAATTAGTATATCATTAACTATAATTCAAATAAATATTGCAATTCAATCAAATAGAATTAAAACAATACAAAAACAACAAACAATAATACATCAACAAGATAGTATTAAATGGGTGGAATTAAATAATAGAATATCAACTTTTAAAATAAAATGAAATTAACTAATGACGAAATTGAATATGGTAGAGCCTGTGAGGCTATATGCACTGCTAATCTAGCATTCTTGACAGGTACAACAGGTGCAAGGTTTTTCGAAAGTGTAACCAGTAACAAAGAATTTGAAAGAATTGATTATTCATTCATTGCCAACCAAAAACAAGGGTATAAAAAAGGGGTGCTGGAATTAAAGACAAGGGAAATAAACATTAATAAATATCCAGCTCTTTTTATTGAACCAGATAAATTAACAGCCCTACAGAATGCAAAAGCTGATCTGAAATGGTATATCAATTTTTTGGATAATCAGAAAACAAAATTTTGGATATGTGATATAAGCACTTTAAACAGGGACGAACTAGAATTAAAACCAGATGTTAAGATTTGGATTAAAACTCTGAAACAATACAAGTATGAAGATAGGCTATTAATACCAATTGAAAAAGGTTCATATTACTGTTATGATTATGAATTGAATAAATATGTAAAAAGAGAATTTGATGAAAAATACAAAAGGTTTACAAAATGATATAGTTCAATTAACATATATATCACCATACAATGGAATAATAAAAGAAACAGGTGAATTGATTTATAAAAATGATAATAATATCTTAATTGATACTTCAAACAGAATTAAATTTGAAGATAATACCACCGCTGCTAAAATAATACATATTAACAATATACTCAACTATGAAAAAAAAACAATTAAATGATGCTGATAGATTATCAATTCGATTTTCACCAAATGATTTTCTAACTATTACAGAATTATCCGAATCTTTTAAAGTAAGCAAAAGTTTACTAGTTCGCACAATGGTAACATCATTCATATCAAAAAATTCTGAATCATTATACAATCTAATAGACAATAACCAAATAAACAATTAACTATATGCCGACAATTAATAAAATAACCAAAAAACAACCAGAAAAAACAGATAATCAAAAGGAAAGAGCAAAATTTTATAGTTCTGTTAAATGGTTGAAATTAAGACAGCTTAAGTTACAAAACAATCCAGTATGTGAACGCTGTTTGGATTATGAAAGAGTATCATTTGCAACACAAGTCCATCACCAGACCCCATTTATACAAGGTAAAACAGATGGTGAAAAATGGGCTTTATTCCTAGATTATGATCAACTACAAAGCTTATGTGCTAAGTGTCATGGTGAGTTACATGGGGGAAAAACATTCTAATAACTAAACAAAATAATATACCAATGGAAAAATTAAATAAAACTAAATTCATATTATCACTAATACTGTTAATATTCTATACTCCAAAAATAATTAAGACGATAATCAAAAATAAAAGAGCTAAAAAACTTAACAATGACAGCAAATGAAATAATTGAAAGAAAATACACCGATCTATTGAAATATTGCCAACTCAATAAAATACATGAATATGAAAATACAACAGGTTTTAAAAGTTCAGAGGATCAAGATTTAATGCATGACATAATGTTAAACTTCATATCAAAAAATAAAGATATTGAATTTGCAACCATTGAAGATGGTTATACCAAATTAAAAACAGAATTCCTTGGTGAAATGAACTATCAAAAGAAAGATAAAAAGAACCGATTAAATTTTATTGAGCTAAGAATATTGCCAGACAAACCAAATGAAGATGAATAAAGCGATTTAAAGCCCTGTTACTGTTGAATGGTACAATGTACTGGAATAATAGAATTAATTGAACAGGGGACAAATAAAAAGGGGTTACACTTAATTAGTGCAGCCCCTTATCTGTAAATAATATTTAGAGAGTGATAGTATTATTTTTGTTCTAATTCTTCAAGTTTTTTTAACTCTGCTGCTGCATCTTCAATTTGCTTTTTCAAAGCGTCAATTTTTGCTTGTGCTGCTTCTTTGTCTGCTTTTAATTTAGCTTCTTTGGCTTCTTTTATTTTAGTATCAATACTTGATTGAAATTTAGTTAGTTTATCTTTAAAATCTTTTATCTCTTCGGGGGTGTAAGCTAGTACATGTTTTTCAAACCTATTAGTTAAAATATTTAATTCGCTAAATAAATGAACTATCTTTTTTTGTTCCTCTGAATTAGCTGCAATTGCTTCGGCTCTATCTTTTTCTTCTTGTATTTTAATTTCAGCCTTAGTTAACTTTTTATATGTTGGTATTGTTTTTCCGCTTGATGATTTTGGTAATAAAAATTGTTTTTGTTCTGGTGTAACAGATTGTTTTAATTCAGTGCGTTCAGAATCGGTTAAATCATCATTATTTTTATTTAACAACAAAGTCTGTCTTTCAGTTAATTTTAACTCAGTAATTTTTGAAGAATCATTTTTAATTGAGTTAAAATACTTTTGAAATTTGGTTGGTTGTTTTTCTTTCCAAATTTCAACAATTGTAGTTTGTGTATTTTTTACAGATTTTTTTAATATAGCTCTATCTGTATCGCTTAATTCAGCATTGGTTTTGTTTAATAAAACTGTTTGTTCTGCTGTTAAATTCAATTCATCAACTAATTTTTGATTTTCTTTGATTGCTTGAAAATAATTGTAAAAATCGCTAGGTGCTGCCATAATGTTAATTGTTATATGTTAATAATATATTTAATTTTTTCCAGTTGTTGTTAAGACGATGCAAACATAGTTGTTTAATTTTGATTACACAAGCTTTAGTGTAATTATGATTTAATTAAATGAATGGTGTTACAATTTCTAATTTACCAACACCCATATTTAATCTAAATTTGTAGTTAATTGCTCCACTGTTGACTACTGTAAGCAAATTATTATACTGTTGGTAGTTTGGATGTTCTGTATAATTTAAGTTGTTTAAATCAATTCCAAATGTTTCGGGCTTAACAGGTGTATTAAATTGTTCTGCTGTTGATAGGTTTTTATGTTCCCGAATCAATGGAAAATTTTCAAGCATTTTATTTGGTAATAATTGTTCTGCATATTCCCAGTAATGAGCATTTAAGACCTTAACAATTTCTTCAATTGACAATTTAATTGTTTCGTTATTCTCAGTTATATTAAGTGTTTTTGTTGATGCTGTCCAATCAATTGTATTATTTTCAGTTGAACTCATGAAATAATATAGAGGATTAATTTTTACTTTTGAATGATATAACAAATATGTGCTATTATTGTTATTTATATTATCGTTCCATTCAATTTTAACTACATTAACTAATTGTCTTTTAAGACCACCCAAAACAGTTACTTTTTTGATAAGGCGTTCAAAATAATATTTAATTAAATTCCTATCAGTTTCAATCATTCTAATATTATTTTCAATCTCTGTAGCCATATCCAGTTGAGTTAGTGACATACTCAATTGTTTGTTATCTGATTCTAGCTGGTTAATTTTCTTTCTTTCCTGTTTGATCTCGTTATCAATAGCTAAAATTTTATTTTCCAGATCAGCACCATCACCACCGAATTTTTCAAATAGATTTAAAGTTCTTTTCCTTTGATCAGTTAGTTTTGTTATGTTGTTACTGTTAATTATTCCTATAATAGAATTATTTTCATTTATTTGATTATTGATCTGGTCAATTTTATTTTCTTTCTTTTGAACTGTTAATTTGAATTCTGGTAATTTATTTTTGATCAATAGAAAAATTGTATTTTCCAGTTGTTCTATTCCAATGCTTTTACTTGAATCACATTTAATGGATTTATCCCTATTGTTTTGTATATTCAATTTACATTTATAATGCCATCTGGTTGAGTTTTGTGGGTACATAGGTTGTCCACATTCACAAAATAATAAATCTTTGATTAAATAACTGTGCTTTGTTTTGGTTTTTACAAATTGGTTTTTCTTTAATTGTTCATTTGCCCTGTGCCATAATTCAGAATCGATAAAAGTTAAACTATCATCCAATTCAATTTTTTCATTATCATATATTCTATATCCCTCGCCTTTAATATACCAAGTACAATTAATAATTGATTTAACTGTACCACCAGCCCAGCTATGAAATAACCATCTGTTATTTTTTGAACCATAGTTTTTAGATTTCATTACTGTATCAAAAGATGAATCAATTAACTTTTTATTATTGAGGTTAATTGCTGTGGCATTACAAGATTGTTTTTTATTACCAATTTCATCAAACACAAATTCTACTATCTTTCTTTGCTTATCATCAATAAATATCTTTTTAGGTAAAAATTTACTTTTAATACCAGCATTCTCAAAGGCATAACCACATGGTAAATTACCACCAACATAATTACCTGCTCTGGCTGATGTTTTTTTGCCATCAATACCTTTTCTAATAAATGCCGACCTGTCTTGTTCTGCAAATTCACCCAGTAAATTTAATATCATTTTTGCCATTGCATCTTGTTCACCCTTTGGAGTAAGTGTGTTAATATTCTCTTCTTTGAAAAACACATTAACTCCAACCTTTGCACAATCTCGACAAACAGTTTGTAGTACAATAGAATTTCTGGCAAGCCTTTTAACATCATATACCCAGACAGAATCAACATCACCATTATTGACAGCTTGCATTAATTTACTCAGTTCTGGTCTCTCTTCAATATCTTCTAGTTTACCGCTGACTTGTTCAGCATATTCACCAACAAAAATTAAATCATTTCTAGTGTTAAATACACTCTGTAATGCTTCCCTTTGAAAAATGAAGTCTTGACCGCCAGCATTAGTTGAGTTTCTTAAATAGAAACAAACTCTTTTATTTGAATTTTCAGCTGATTTCATGGTGTTAATTATTTATTATTGATTAGTTTTGTATCTGATTTCTGAATACAAAGATATATAAATAATTGTAAATAGTAGTTGTATATAAGTAGCTATAGTAGCGTTAATTCCTTGAACTGCCGCTCCAAAGGTTTTTACTAGCATAGTTTTGCGATTTAAGTTGAAGAAAGATCTATTTTCGCGTCGGTCAATTCAAATTATATCCGACTTTTAAGGTTAAT
>Ga0302286_10000518_pt1 | contig 31787 bp, 22 predicted proteins | sample III_Fen_E2_3_FD_198765 | JGI IMG/M metagenome (GOLD analysis project Ga0302286, IMG submission 198765) | Peat permafrost microbial communities from Stordalen Mire near Abisko, Sweden - III_Fen_E2_3 | ecosystem: Environmental > Terrestrial > Soil > Wetlands > Permafrost | place: Sweden: Abisko...
TGTGTTTGCATAAGTTACTTGGGTTTTTATAAATTTAAGTTTGAGAACCTCAAAGTTATAATACTCTTGTAACTTATGCTTTATTTAACAGCATTTTATTTTTAAACTACAAACATAGGGCCTTATTATATGAAAATTAAATATAAAAATCTGTATACGCACTTTATTTTTACAACTCTTCACAGACTTCCTTTGATTTTGGAAGAGAACAGACAACGTATTGAAAAATACATGACTGGGATAGTTAATCATCATGAATGCAAAATGTATGCAATATATGCGAATCCGGAACATGTACATTTTTTAGTTTCGAGAGGACCTAATTTGGATGAAGAATGTTTAGCGGATTTAGTTGGAAAAGGTTCAACCCAATTTATAAATGAAAACAAACTCTGCATCGGAAATTTTGAGTGGCAGGAAGAATGTTCTGCATTTTCTGTATCAAAAAGAGATGTAAATAAAGTGTGTAAATATATACTAAATCAAAAAGAACATCATCATAAACAAACATTTGCTGAAGAATATGAAGAATTTATAAAGTTTTATGAACAGACAATAAGTTTAACAAAATAAGGGAATAAGGGTCGGGTCGTGGGGTATAACATTTTCTACGAAGGGTAAAAAAAAGAAGAAAAATAAGGTTTTTTATAAAACACAATAATTTGATTGTTAGACACTTGCTTGGCTAAATAGTATGGTAAAAAAAAAAGAATTAAGGTTTATTAATTTAAGACCCTTCTATTTAGATACTAACCCTACTGTATAACTCTTTGCAAAGTATTGCTAATCAAAAATTAGCAAAAAGCTTTTTTCAGCACTTCAAAGTTATCTATCTTGATGTTCGATCTCTGATTGTGGGGGACTTAGTAGAAAATAATGCTAATAATATCTAAACCTTATTCCTTGATTTCGATGTTGAGCTTCAATTTGATAGTAGTTGACTTATTAAATTTTCTTTTTACACAGTCTGATTATAACAATAAAGAATCCAGAATAAATTCACTATTCACAATTGAACACAATAGAAAAAAAATTATAAACACAAACAGTTGAAGAACGCAGAAACAATATAAATTAAGAAAACCAATTTAAGTGAAAAACAACAAATAATGACGTATAATTTTAATATAAATAACGGAATAAGGGTTAGTCTATTTTTCTTACTATTCTCATATATACGGACATCAACATTCACCCTTAAGTTTTAATTCAACCTGATCAACTAATACGAACTCAAGACATGAAAACAAAAATTCTTTCTTTTATGCTATTGATGTTATGCAGCCAATTCCTGCAGTCGCAGAATGTTCACGAAAAAGCAGCTTTTGAAAAGTTAAGAGACAGTTGCACTGTCGAACTTACAAAACAATGGAAGAATAAAGAATATGATGCTGCTCTAAGAACATTGGATGCTTATAAGGGCAGGTATGACCTGCTGGATAAAAAATACAAAAAAGAGCTGGATTCGGCTGGTTCTATCTATTTTCTTTATGCAATAAATTATGCAGCAATGAATGATGAAGCATCAACGTTGAAAAATTTAAAGGGAATGGTGCACTCAGGTTTTAAATATTTTGACCCTCTTAGAGATAAAATTTATTTAAAATATAAAGACAATCCGGCTTTTGCAAACAGTTTTAATAAATTAAAGAAATTAAGCATTCATAATCAGAAAAGGAATATTCCGAACCTGAAAGACATACAAAAGCCTCTGAAACAAAATACGAAACTATTGATTCCATTGACCAACATTACTGTATCTCCTGCCAATATTTCACAGCAGGGTTCGGGTGTTGAGAAAATTGCAGATGGCAAATGCACAACTGATAATGAAATATTTCATACGTTATGGGCTGGCATCCCCAAACAGAAAATTACCATAGAGGCTGATTTACGTGGAAAAGGGAAACGGCTGGACAAAATAATCCTTTCGCCCAGGGCAAGCGGAGGAAACGGGATTATCAAGACAGCTGAATTGTGGATCAAGATCAAGGGTGAATACAAAAAAATAACAACCATTCATGCAGAACTGAGCAATGAACCTATTCTTATTGAACCGGATACCCCAATCCGGAATCCTCAGAAAATAAAACTCGTTATTACCGACTCTTACGGTGATATGTATAGCGATAAGTATATGGTTAGTCTGGGTGACCTGGAATGCCGGACCCTGTCGAAAAATGAAATACGGCAATCACAATTGCACGATGATTCACAGTTTTTTACGAATACCGGTTTATCATTAAATTCCAATGTTACAGAATCAGACATTCGTAAAATGAAAGTGCCGGTTCTGAAAAAACTGGCTACCGAACTGTACCATCATACCTATCAACCCGGAGCGATGATAGCTGACTACCAACCTTACCAGAATACATATGAGTTAGCAGCCAAAATGCACATTTCTGATGGTTTCAGCAAATACGAAGGAATCACCGGAGTAGTTATGGATGAAGGTGACAATATCATTTATGTAGGAGAAACCAAAGGTGCACGAATAAATCTATTAATCCCCGATTGGACACGGAAAACAGCTACAGGTATTCAACCGGATAAAGATCCTGAAGGCTGGGGACTGCAAAAACAGGAATATTTATTAAAAGAAGGAATTAACCTTGTTCATTTGAGAAAGGGAGGAAATGCATATATTCAATATTTTACAAACGATACCCCTACGAATGAACCATCGGTGAAGGTTCATTTTATTACAGGAAAAATCAATGGTTATTTCGATCTTACCCGGGGAGATACGAATGAAGATTTCAACAGATTATTAAATCAGGCCGTCAGTCCCATTATGGACATCAGGGGAAAAAATATCCAGATCGCTTTTCCGGTGGAAAGTTTAAAGAAATATACCCCGGGAAAAGGAGTTGAACTGGTCAAGAGCTTTGATAGTATTGTGGGGTTGGAGAAACACTTAATCGGTTGGGAAAAAGAAGGCTTCTTCCCTAAAAATCATATTCTGGCACGTGTCAATTATCAATATTTCATGTTCCGGGATGGAGATGGAATGGCTTTTGTGGATGATGCAATGGAAAAGGTGGCTGATCCGAAAAAAGTGACAACTACCGAATGCTGGGGCATTGCTCACGAAATGGGACATGTGTTTCAAATGTATCCTCAAATGACTTGGGTAGGAATGACAGAGGTGAGCAACAATATCTTAACCATGTATTGCCAGACAAAGCTCGGAAATAAAAGCCGCCTGGTGGAAGAAAACAGGTATAAAGATGCGAAAGAACATATCCTGGACAAGGGCATATCCTATCTGGCATTTCCGGGTAAAGCACCTAAGGATGCCAATGTATACGGAGAAGATGGAAAGAGTACGAATGTCTTTGAACGCCTGGTTCCATTCTGGCAACTCTATCTGTATTTTAAGGAACAGGGATATGAGGATTTTTATCCCGATCTGATGATTGCCATGCGAAAGCAAAAACCTTTAGGTGAAAATGACCGGAATAAAAGCTATCTGAATATGCTCGAATTCTGCAGGTTGGCTTGTATAGTCTCCAAAACCGATCTGACAGAATTCTTTCAACGCTGGGGCTTCTTTTATGTCGGTGAAATTGATGTCGTTGATTACTCTTCGTGTACTTATCAGGTTACAAAAAATGAAATAGATACACTTAAGAGTGAAATTGCCGGATTGAAATTACCAAAACCAATCAAAGATATTACTACAATTGAAAATTGATTCATTGCACCGTGGTGGATCAGTATCCTATAGCCTGATTCATTGAACTGAAAAGCATATTACCCTCAAAAGGATGAGAATAAACGAAATAACACTATAGATCAGAGTGAATAACCATTTAATAGACAAAATTTGAAACGAATAGGAATATTAGGGGGAATCAGTCACTATACTACGATTGAATATTATAATCGTATAATGAATCTGTACAAAAACAGGTACAACGACATCAATTATCCGGAAGTGATCATATATAGCCTTTCTCATGGTCGGTTTAAAGAATATGAGGATACCTGCCAAATGGATGCATATCTCGATTACATAAGTCAGGGGATAAGCGGCTTGATTCATTCGGGAGCAGAGATAATAGCTTTAGCTGCCAATTCACCTCATCGCGTACTGAATGAATTGAAGATCAGATTTGATGTTCCCATTGTTAGTGCGATTGACTCAGCGTATCACGAAGCTCAAAGATTAAAAATTCAGAAGGGATTGTTACTGGGGATCAAATTTACCATGCAATCCACTTTTTATCAGCAGCGGTTTCAAGAAGGCGGAATCGAATTAATAACACCTGACAATCAGGAGCAGGATATTCTTAATGATATCATATTCAATAAATTTAACGGACAAACAATCGACCCATCATCAATAAATACAATAATGAATATTATTTCAGGATATTCGGTGGATGGTGTAATTCTGGGTTGCATGAGATTGCCTGTTTTCTTTAACGACCAAACAGTAGAAGTACCCAATCTTGTTAATACATTGGATAAACATGTTGAAGAGATACTTGAAAAAGCGATATAACGGATACGTGATTTATGTTGAAACGTCTATCTGCGATTCTAAGAATCGCTGTGTGTGTGGACTATGTTAGTTGAATCCTGAATAAAAGAAAATCTTTAGTTGTAAAACAATACAAATCAACAATCAAAATTAGTAATAAATTTAAAAAGGACATGATTAATAACATGAGAATCAGAAAAACAATTTTAATAGTCATCCTGATTGGTTTAGCAGTCGGGGATATCAGTTCACAGGATAAGAAGTTCACTTTTTTTGGTAGTTACAGTTATGGTATTGGAAATATTCCGGGACAAGTCAGTAAGGAACTGGTATATCCGGAGAAGGACGAAGTAAATAAACTGAGATCTGGGTCAACGAATCAACTGGAGGCAGGAGTTTTTTATCATTCGGTTGGAGTTGGAATCATTCATAATACCTATGCCACGAATGCTACCACTTCCTACGTTAATGCAGATGTAAACGGAGATGCATATTTCGAAGATGGAGTTTTGAGTGACAAGCTAAATCTTAGTTTCACCGGAATTGAAGTTCTATATAAAATACCGGTATTAAGTACAAAATTCGATGTCACCTGGAAGATAGGGCTAGGAATTCAGTCATATTCCATTAACAAGGACTTTAATCTGATGGGCACCTACCCAAGTCATGACAATTACACCCTAAAGGGAAGCATCGCAACAACCCTGATAGGTGTGGAAATAAATTATCAACTGTTGAAAAATGTAAGTATTGGTCTGGAGACTTCAATTCTACCCGGCAATTATAAAAAGCTTACAAATGCCGATTCACCTTCATACATTTATACCGATAATGTGACCCGTATAAGCAGTGGGCTAAAAATTAAAATAGCAATTTAAAAACAGTCTGTTGTAGAAAAGTAAAAATTTACTATTTATTCATTTACTATTTACTATTCAATGCCGTTTAGTTAGTGAATCCCTTAGTGTCCGTCAGACGACATATAATAAACTCATATTAGAACATAAGAATAAGGTTAAGTATTGAGATTAATAGGGATCATCCTGAGTATTCATCCCAGATCATAGAATTAAAAGAAAAAACGCAATCATATACTAAAATCCGACCATGAGTTATCAGAAACAAAGGCTTGACATTGAAGAACTGGATTTAATTCAACCGCTTTGGGAAAAATTAAATCAAATTCATACAGACTTGTCTCCTGATTTCAAGAATCGTTATACTGAAATGAGCTGGGAAAAGCGAAAAACTAAGCTTATTGAAAAATCAAAAGAAATAATGATTGAAACAGTGCTTGTTGATCAGGATTGTATCATTGGATATTGCATCAGCACTATTGACAAGGGAAACGACAAAGCGGGTGAAATTGATTCTATCTATATCGACGAATCACACCGTAATTCAGGGTTAGGAAAACTGTTGATCGATAATGCTATTGAGTGGTTAGTAAAAAAAGGAACCACAGAGCAAAAACTAATTGTCGGAGTTGGAAATGAAAAAGTGCTCGGGTTCTATAAACAGTTTAATTTCTTTCCTTTACATTTGATCTTACAGCGGATTGAATAATTTGTCCTTCAAAAAAAAGTGAATTCGTTTATAAATCCTCTCTATATTCGTGATATTCCCGATGTACATTTCTAAGATTCAGATGTGTAGGGATTGCTGTTCTATTAAGTTTATGATAAGTTCCAATCGGTAAGCTGATGGACTAATACGATTAAAAACAATTATCCGGGATAATTGTTATATGATTTTAACAACAATAATAATTATATTAAAAGGAAACGCTGTCAAATAGTATTAGTAAAATTCTAAAATCATTTTAATAACCTAAATATGGAAAAACAGAACTATACTGCAAGCTTAAAGGTTGACGCACCACCACAAGAAGTATTTAAAAGCATTAACAACGTCACAGAATGGTGGACCGAGAATCTGGAAGGCAGTTCTCAAAAACTGAACGATGAATTTACAGTCCAGTTTGGCAACATTCATTACTCCTCTCAAAAGTTAGTGGAATTCATACCCAATAAGAAAGTTGTATGGTTGGTAATTGACAGCCATCTTAGCTGGATAAAAGACAATCAGGAATGGACCAATACAAAAATCAGTTTTGAAATCATATCAAAGGGTACTTATACTCAACTTATTTTTACGCATATTGGTCTGGTTCCCGAAATAGAATGTTACAACGACTGTCGTAAAGGCTGGGACCAGTATATAAAAAATAGTTTATTCAAATTATTAACTTCCGGGAAAGGGCAACCTGACAAGAGAAACTAAAAGAATCAGAAAGCAGGATCAAAATATTATACTTTTTTATATTGATCATTGGCTGCCTGTTGAATTAGCACATTCAATATTTAATTCCGATGTATTTATTAAAAGAATGGATGGAATTTTTTGTTATAGTGGACAGTGATCCGTATGCCTAACAGGTGGATATGGAAATATCATCGAAAGAAAATGCTAAAGTAAGAATGACTTCCACAACACGATCCACCAGGACCTGCTTCGGAGATATAGATTCAATACTTGATTATAAACCCTTCTATATAATATGAAACTAATTGCAGAAACTATTATTTGCATCAGAAAAATATTTTTTAACCGGACAGCTGTGAAATAAACAAATTTCACAGCTTTATTTTTACCAATTAAACACGCTTATAAATATTGCATTTAAGGGCCTGATAATACTGAAGATATACCATTCTAAACGAATGACAATCTGTACATTCATTGCATTTCAGATATCAACAATTAACTTCAACGCGAAAGAGAATACAGTTTTATCCTACCCCTCTACCCTTTCAAAGATTCAAAACCTTCAAGATTGGAAGTAAATTAAAAGTATCTTTGTGCTACGAAGCCAAAAAAGGCATCGCAGTTTCATCGGAATAATGACTATATGGATTAAACACCGGGAGTACAATCGAAGATAAAAGTATAAAAACAAATCGGGAGAACTAAAGTGTCTCGATTGAACTTTCAACGATCTGTTTTTCCTTTAAAATAGAAGTCTGTCATTAAATTAATTCAAATTAAAAATCAAACAATAAGAACTAAAATGTTAAGAGCAAAAAGAATCATCATGTATCTCATTATCACAACGGTAATTTTATTTCAACCCATACTTGCCAGAAATAAAACAAACGAACAACGTGTTGATTCCGTATTGCATTTAATGACTCTGGAAGAAAAAATCGGACAGTTAAACCAGTACAACGATGATTTGATTGCCACAGGACCTGTCACCGAAGATCATGATAAAACCAACCAGATACTACGTGGTCAGGTAGGTTCGCTGTTGAATTGCATGGGCACAGAACGCACCCGCAGCTGGCAGGAAACAGCCATGAAATCGCGGCTAAAAATACCGTTGTTGTTTGGACAAGATGTTATTCACGGGTATAAGACTACCTTTCCCATCCCACTTGCTGAATCATGCAGCTGGGACTTAACTGCTATTGAATTATCATCTCATATTTCGGCTACCGAAGCAAGTGCAGGTGGCATTCACTGGACCTTTGCACCCATGGTGGATATTTGCCGTGACCCACGATGGGGAAGGGTTATGGAAGGTGCCGGAGAAGATACCTACCTGGGTTCGAAAATAGCTTATGCCCGTGTGAAAGGATTTCAGGGAGACCGACCCGGTGAAATAAATTCGTTGATGGCATGCACCAAACATTTTGCAGCCTATGGTGCGGCAATTGGCGGCCGTGATTACAATTCAGTGGATATGAGCGAAAGGCAATTGCTTGAGACCTATCTGCCACCTTTTAAAGCGACTGTCGATGCACATGTGGCTACCTTTATGACTTCATTTAACGACCTGAACGGAGTCCCTGCAACCGGGAATAAATATTTGCTCCGGGATATCTTAAAAGACAAATGGGGATTCGATGGTTTTGTGGTTAGCGATTGGGGTGCAGTAGGTGAAATGATAAAACACGGCAATGTGAAAAACGAATATGAAGCTGCACTTTGTGCCCTGACTGCCGGATGCGATATGGATATGGAAAGCCGGAATTATAAGAACAACCTGGCGCAGTTGGTTCAGGACCATAAACTTTCCGTTACATTGATAGATGAAGCAGTTAAAAGAATATTACTGAAAAAATTTGAACTTGGTTTATTTGATGATCCCTATCGATTCTGTAATGCTGAGAGGGAGTTGAAAGAATTAAACAATCCCACACACACACTGGCTGCCAGGGAAGTTGCCAAAAAGAGCATCGTATTGCTAAAAAACGAACATCATCTGCTCCCACTCTCTAAAAATATAAAGACAATTGCATTTATCGGACCATTGGTAAAACCTGTAATGCAAAACAAGGGCTTTTGGGATGTTCAGGTTCCGGGAATTGATTCAGCCTACGTGGTTTCGCAGTGGGAAGGTCTTAAAACGAAAGTGGGTAAATCAACATCACTATTATATGCAAAAGGGTGTGACATAGAAGGTGAAAACCGGGATGGATTTGCTGAAGCTATCAGGGTTGCAAAACAAGCTGATGTTGTTATCCTGAGCATCGGAGAACGACGTGATATGACCGGAGAAGCAAAAAGCCGTAGCAATATAACTATCCCCGGGATACAGGAGGATTTATTAAAAGCTTTGTTATCAACAGGAAAACCGGTTGTAGTCCTGATCAATACAGGACGACCATTGGTATTCAACTATACGGCCGATCACGCTACATCCATTCTATATACCTGGTGGTTGGGTAGCGAGGCGGGAAATGCCATTGCCGATGTGTTGTTTGGCGATTATAATCCTTCGGCCAAACTGACAATGACTTTTCCACTGAGTGTTGGTCAGATTCCAATTTATTACAACCATTTTAATACAGGACGGCCGGCAATGAACGACAGCGACCGTTATTACCGGAGCGCTTATACCGATTTATCCATATATCCACGATACGAATTCGGGTACGGATTAAGTTATACCACTTTCGGGTACAGTCAGCTTCATTTGAATAAAAAGAAAATAAGAGGGGACGAAAAGTTGGAAGTTTCGGCAACTATAAAAAACACCGGAGACTGTGATGGAGAAGAAATCGTTCAACTTTATCTGCGTGATATTGTTGGATCTATTGTAAGACCGGTACTTGAGCTGAAAGACTTTAAAAAGATTCTGTTGAAAGCCGGTGAATCAAAAACTATTACTTTTCTGATTGATAAAGAAAAGCTTTCATTCTTTAACCAACAGTTACAATGGGGAGCTGAACCGGGTGAATTTGATGTCATGATTGGAGCTTCTTCAGCTGATATCCGGTTGAAAGACAGGTTTGAGCTTATTGATTAAAAAGATTGTCCACTGATTTCATAAAGAGATTAAAGAAAGATTGTCAATAGATTACTCAGATTTACACAGATTATTTTTTATAAAAGAATTCAAGAAAGAGTTAGTCCACAGATGACACAGATTTACACAGATTATTTTTTATAAAAGAATTCAAGAAAGAGTTTGTCCACTGATTACGTAGATTTACACAGATTATTTTTTATAAAAGGATTCGAGAAAGAGTTTGTCCACTGATTACGCAGATTTACACAGGTTATTTTTTAAAAAGGATTCGAGAAAGAGTTTGTCCACTGATTATGCAGATTTACACAGATTATTTTTTATAAAAGAATACAAGAAAGAGTTTGTCCACTGATGACACAGATTTACACAGATTATTTTTTATAAAAGAATTCAAGAAAGAGTTTGTCCATTGATTACGCAGATTTACACAGATTATTTTTTATAAAAGAATTCAAGAAAGGAAAATAAAAACTCTTCATTGTTTTAAAACATTCACTACATTTGTCAGGTCCCATTTATCCATAAAGGGTCTACTATTTATTTTCCATATAGCCTTCAATAAAAGATATAAACAATGAAAAAAAATTTGATTTTCCTCATTTTATTTACATTTCTAATTTCGGCTTTCGCACAGAATAAGGAATATGTTTTAAAACAAAACATTCCCTATTATGAAAGTTCGACAAATAAACCGGATAAGTATCAGACAGAAAAATGTGTACTGGATATTTATTATCCTAAAGACACGAAAAACTACTCGACGGTGGTCTGGTTTCACGGAGGTGGATTAACCGGAGGAGGTAAAGAAATACCGGAAGCACTTAAAAACAAAGGAATATGTGTCATTGGAGTAGGATACCGGTTAAGTCCCAATGTTGTTTGTCCGAAATACATTGAAGATGCAGCAGCTGCTGTTGCGTGGACATTCCGTCACATTCAAGGTTATGGCGGTGATCCTTCCCGTATATTCGTATCCGGACATTCTGCAGGTGGATACCTGACACTTATGATTGGAATGGATAAGAAATGGTTGAATGTTTACGGGATTGAAGCCAATAAGATAGCCGGTTTGATTCCTTTTAGCGGACAAACCATTACCCACTTTACCATTCGGAAGGAACGTGGTATTCCTGAGACACAACCTGTCGTGGATGAATTTGCCCCGTTGTTTTATGTACGCAAAGATTTACCCCCCTTGTTATTAATCACCGGTGACCGGGAAATGGAGCTGCTGGGCAGGTACGAGGAGAATGCCTATCTGATGCGAATGATGAAAGTAGCTGGTCATCAACAGACAGTTTTGTATGAGTTGGATGGTTATGATCATGGCGGTATGGCAGAACCTGCTTTTCCTTTATTATTAAAAAATATGGAGAAGATTAGTAGAACAATTCGTTGATCAATTGATCGGGAATAAAAACAAAGCCGTCATTCAGATACTGAATGACGGCTTTGTTTTATTTCATACAATAACTTCAGGAACTTACTTCCATCTGACTGATTTACCTTTTGAAGTGGTTCTTCCAATAGTAAGGATATAGAGATTTACTAACGGGAGGAAAATATCAAATATGGGCAGTAGAAAGATATACTTGCGTTCACCGAAATGTTTTGCCGACTTATTGAGAATAATCAGTTGCAGAATTAACCGGATCAGGAGTAATGTGGCTGTAGCTATCATTGTAATTAAATTACCAACCACAAAAGATAAAATCATTGCGGCATAAAAGAGTCCACGGGTAAATGGCTCCAACGACAATCTGAATTTACTGGAGAATTTATAATATGAGGATACAGACAAGTGTCGCTCTTTCTGATAAAACCAACCGCTAAATGTCGTATTGGGTTCAGACCAGGTAATACTATCCGGCGAAATTTCCACTTTGGTATTCTTTGAATTACCTGATTGATTGACAAACAAATCATCATCACCTGAAATAAGATTCAGCGTCGAGGCAAATCCTTTATGGGCATAAAATGTTTCCTTACGATAGGCCAGGTTACGACCTACACCCATATAAGGTTTTCCTGATATAGCCATCCCCATATATTGTAAGGCAATAAACAAAGTATCGAATGTGATCAGACGGTTCAGGAAACCTTTCTTATGAAGATAGGCACCATATCCTAAAATAAAATCTGTTTCAGGTGTGAAGTTTCTGGCCATACGACTAACCCACATACTGTCTTCCGGCATACAATCGGCATCAGTAAAGAGCAACAAATCGTTTTTTGCAGCTTTGATTCCCAGTGTCAGTCCCAGCTTTTTAGTACTCCGGTTACGTGCTCCTACCGGAACAAATGTTGTGCGAAGATTCTGATATTCAACACACAAATTATTGAGTAACGTTTCAGTTTCATCTGTTGAACCATCGTTTATAACGATAACCTCGAAATCTGGATAATTCTGTTGTAATATTAATGGTAGGTACTGGCGTAAATTGTCGGCTTCGTCTTTAGCACATATTATAACTGAAACAGGAGGTTGGTCAGTCAAAAATGAGATCTTGTCTTTATTGATATTCGAACGGAGTCTTAACACGCCGTTCATATATCGCAAATAAAAATACAATTGATATATAAAAGCGATGCTCAATATACCAAATGCAATTAATTCAATCAAAGAAAAAGAGAAGTAGTAAAGTTCAATCATGTCTCAATTATCAATAGGGAGTTATCAGCTAAATGTTTCGTTTAAACATTTGAGCAATGAAACAATTCAACGTTTCAACAATTCATCCGAATTATACGCCTTGGGCAATTTTCGTAAATTATATTGAGATGCCATAATTTCACCATATGCACCTGCCGAACGTATAGCTATAATATCCCCACGTTTTGTTTCATTCATTTTATACCCCTTTATAAAAGTGTCAGACGATTCACAAATTGGTCCAACTACATCATATTCTACTTCGGGTAATTCAGAGCTCAGATTTTCAATGCGATGATAGGCCTGATACAGCGCCGGACGAATCAAATCGGTAAAACCGGCATCCAGAATAACAAACTTCTTTGAAGTCCCTTGTTTGACATAAAGCACTCTGGATATCAGACTTCCACATTGTGCAACCACAGCACGTCCCAACTCAAAATGAAGTGTTTGATTTGGTTGTAGAATCAAATGATCACGGAATATCTTGAAATAAGCTTCAAAGTCGGGGATAACAAAATGATTTGGGTGTTCGTAATTAATGCCGAGCCCTCCTCCCACATTGATATGTTCAAGAACAACGTTCCTCGATTTAAAAAACTCCTGAAGTTCATTCACACGAACACACAAACCCTGGAAAGATGTCATATCCGTAATCTGAGAGCCAATATGAAAGTGTATACCGATTAGCTTTACATTCGGGAGTGTTGGAAATAAATCAATCACTTTATCCAGGTCGGACATATTTATTCCAAACTTATTTTCGCTAAGTCCGGTGGTAATATAATGGTGGGTATGGGCACTGACATTTGGATTTATGCGTAATGCTATTTTCGCCACTTTCCCTTTTGCAGCTGCAAGTTCATTAATAACCTCCAGCTCGGGTATAGATTCTACATTAAAACAAAATATATTGTTATCAAGGCCAAGATTGATTTCCCAATCGGCTTTTCCAACTCCGGCAAATACCACTTGTGATGGAGTTATACCTGCATCAATAGCAGCCTGGACTTCACCTCCACTGACACAATCAGCTCCAAGACCGGCCTCTTTAATAATGGCCAGAACACTGGAGTTCACATTTGCTTTCAGGGCATAATGCACATGGAAATCTGATTTTTTAGCTTGAACTTTGATTTCAGTAAGCGTGGTTCGAAGAACATCCAGGTCATAATAATAAAATGGAGTTTGTATGTCGCTAAATTTTTGAACCGGATAATTTGCTTTAATCATTATATTTCAGTTTTTACCTCACCTTACCCTTTACATGAGGAGAAAGAACGAGATCCTCATTTTCTTTCAAATGAGTTGTTATTTACTAATTGAAAAGTGCTTCACTCAAAGAGTTTAATGCTCTCTTTTTATCACCGGCTTTAATAAGGAATGAGATATTGTAATTACTTCCGCCATAAGAAATCATCCGAATAGGAATTTCCTTCAATGCATTGACTACTTTTGCCTGAAAACCTACATTTTCAAAATTCATATCGCCAACTACACAAATAATTACCATTTCCTTATCAACGGTTACAGTACCGAATTTTTTTAAGTCATTGACTATTTCATCCAACCTTTTCAGGTTATCAATAGAAACGGAAACACCCACTTCCGAAGTAGTTACCATGTCAATCGGCGTTTGATACGACTCAAAGATTTCGAATACTTTACGTAAAAAACCATGCGCCAACAACATTCGTCCCGATTTAATCTTAATGGCAGTAATACCATCTTTAGCCGCAACAGCTTCAATCTTACCTTTTTTACTTTGGGTTGATATCAGTGTACCATGAGCTTTAGGATCCAGGGTGTTCAGTAAGCGTACAGGAATATTATTAAGTTTTGCCGGCAGAATACATGTAGGATGAAGAATTTTAGCTCCAAAATAGGCTAATTCGGCTGCTTCCTCAAAATGTAGCACCGGTACAGGTTGGGTTCCTTCCACAAAACGTGGGTCGTTGTTGTGCATGCCATCTATATCAGTCCATATTTGGATTTCTTCTGCTTTTACAGCAGCACCTATTAAAGAAGCCGTATAATCACTACCACCCCGTTGAAGGTTATCGATTTCACCATAAATATTCCTGCAAATAAAACCCTGGGTGATATATATAATATTCCCTTGATTTTCAGAAAGAAGTTTTGCCAGATTTTCAGCTATAAAATTAGCATCCGGTTCTGCATTTTTATCAATCCGCATAAATTCCAATGCAGGAAGCAAGGCGCTTTTTTCACCGGATTCATTTAAATATAGTTGAAAAATTGTGGTCGAAAGTAATTCACCCTGTGCCAGTATCGCCTTTTCTTCAAATAAAGTAAATATCGATTTAGAAAAAGTACGCAGGTATTCAAAAAGTGATTTAGTAATAACCCTGGCTTCGGTTTTGAATTCAGGAGTTAAAAACAACTCATCCACCAAATCGAAATATTTTTGTTCCAGTGCATTGATCCGTTCCAGTCCACCAGAGATATTGCTTTTATATAGATAATCGGATATTTCTATTAAACTGTTTGTTGTCCCCGACATAGCCGATAAAACAACTATTTTCTGTTCCCCGTCGCAAATCAGCTTAGCTACATCCCTCATTCGAGCGGCTGAACCTACGGACGTTCCACCGAATTTTAATACTTTCATTTCTTTCGTGTTAATTGTAATTTGACAAAATAAAACAAGGTACAAAAGTAATTATTTTTTCTCAATAATTTTCCATTTGATAATTCGATTATTTCATTTACATTTGCAAGTAAAAGTATTATCTTATAAAGAATAAGGTAGTTTTGACATTCTTGTCAACTTTCTGCATAAGTATGTTTACTAACTGAATAGTTGTGAGGGCCTGAAATCAAAAAGTCCATCGGATAGACTGAAAAAAGAAATAATTTAATTGACTTTATGGATTCCGGAATTGTATTAAATAAATATAGAATAACCGCTAAAAAACAGAAAAGGAAGAACGGTAAAGTTCTTCCTTTTATTTGCAATCTAACTATGGGTGGAGGACGGGGCTCGAACCCGCGACTTTCGGTACCACAAACCGACGCTCTAACCAACTGAGCTACAACCACCATGTTTATTGAGTGCAAAGATAATACAGCAAATGATTTTACACAACTATTTTCAAATAAAAAATATGCTATTTTTTGCAATAGGTTAACTCCCAACAAATAAAGACTAAAAGAAAATGAAGTATACTCTTGCGAATCCGACTTTAGACACTCAGATTGTCGAAATTAAACGTAAAATCAGGCTTTCCATGAATGGAATTGTATCCGGTCAGATGGTCCAAAACGGTATTATCTACAAAAAAAACTTTGGTGTATCCATTCCCCGGATCAAAGAAATTGCATCACTTTACACCCCGAATCACGATTTAGCACAACGTTTATGGGATCTTCAGATTCGGGAGACGATGATACTGGCAACCCTTCTGGAACCCAAAGCATCTTTCGACATACGGGTTGCCAGCGAAATGGTCGGAAGCTTTCAACAACTCGAAATTGCAGAACAGGCCAGCATGAATTTATTTAGTAAAGTCAATGAATCGGTAGTGATCAGCAAAGAATGGGTTCAATCAAAGGAGGAATGGATTCAGATCACAGGCTTTATGGTAGCAGCACGAATTTACGACTTGCTGACTAAAGCGGATATTGAATTTATAATTCAGGAAGCTTTAAAAGCAACCGACACCGACAATTTTCATTTGTATAAAGCTGTTGGTCTTTGCTTAAGCCGGTTTTGCCGGAAAGACACAGAAACATCAGCTTACATTTTGAAAGAAATTGAAGCCATTTCGCAAACAACATCAAAAGGACAAAGCTATATTTCAAATGAAGTGAAACAAGAAATATTATTTTTGAATAATTTATAGTCAAAAATAGCATAATAATTTGTACTTTTGTTGGTCTCATGATTAAAGGATGAAAGAAGAAAATTCATACGAAGCTATAAAAGAGGTTTTCACCGATTATCTCAAAAAGCATCATCATCGGAAAACACCCGAGAGATATGCTCTTTTGGAGCATATCAACTCGTATGAAGGTCACTTTAATGCTGAAATTCTGTACAATATTATGCAGAAAGATTATCGGGTTAGCTTAGCAACCGTTTACAATACACTTGAACTGTTACAGGAATGCAAATTGATTATAAAACATCAGTTAGGAGGACAGTTTGCTCAATACGAGAAGGCATTTGGAAATAACACGCATCATCATTTAATTTGTACGAATTGTGGTAAAGTAAAAGAATTCTCAGATAAACAACTGAGAATCTCCATTCAATCCCGCAAATTTGCACATTTCTATACCTCACATTATTCATTGTATTTATATGGATATTGTAGTAAATGCAAAGAATTACTTAAAAATTCAATTTGATAACCAGAGATACAAATTGAAAAACAACTCATATATATTATTTTAAATAAATGAAAGTAGATGTTTTATTAGGTCTTCAATGGGGAGACGAAGGAAAAGGAAAAGTAGTTGACGTACTAACCCCAAATTACGATCTGATTACGCGTTTTCAAGGTGGTCCAAATGCAGGACATACATTGGAATTTGAAGGAAAAAAGTTTATACTGCGCTCCATTCCTTCCGGAATTTTTCAAGGCGATAAAATCAATGTCATTGGTAACGGAGTAGTTCTTGATCCTGCCCTGTTTAAAGCAGAAGTCGATGCACTCGAAGAATCCGGCCATCCTTTAACCGATCGCTTAAAAATCTCCAAAAAAACACATTTAATATTACCTACCCATCGATTACTCGATGCTGCCTACGAATCGGCTAAAGGAAGTTCCAAGATCGGTACTACCGGTAAAGGAATCGGCCCGGCATATACCGATAAAATAAGCCGCAACGGTGTTCGCGTCGGGGATATCCTCCACAATTTCGAAGAAAAATATAATACGGCAATCGCCCGTCATATTGAGATACTGAAACAATATGATTTCAAATACGATCTTGCCGAACTTGAAAAAGCGTGGTTCGAAGGAATTGAATGCATAAAACGTTTCGAATTGATTGATAGCGAACATTATGTGAATGATGCGTTGAAATCCGGAAAAAAAGTACTGGCAGAAGGTGCTCAGGGTACCATGCTCGATATCGACTTTGGTTCATATCCATTTGTTACATCGTCCAATACCGTATGTGCAGGAGCTTGTACAGGCCTTGGCGTTTCACCCGGAAATATCGGTGAAGTATACGGTATTTTTAAAGCATATTGTACCAGGGTAGGAAGCGGTCCGTTTCCAACTGAATTATTCTGTGAAACCGGTGATAAAATGCGCAAAATCGGATCCGAGTTTGGATCTGTAACAGGCCGTCCACGTCGCTGTGGCTGGATCGATCTGGTAGCACTGAAATATGCAGTAATGATTGATGGAGTTACTCAATTGATCATGATGAAGAGCGATGTGCTCGATGGTTTTGATACCATTAAAGCATGTGTGGCATACAATATCGATGGAGTGGAAGTTGAACAATTCCCTTACGACATCAATGATGGGGTAGAACCTGTTTATGTTGAATTGCCCGGGTGGAAAACCAACATGACTACTATGCTCAGTGAAGATGAATTTCCAGAAGAATTTAATGCTTATGTAAGCTTTCTGGAACAAGAACTGCAAGTTCCGATTAAAATAGTATCGGTTGGTCCCGATCGTGATCAAACTATTATCCGTTATTTGGAAGTGTAATATTTGATAATACTCTATAAATCTCTGTAATACTCTAATAAAAGGAGAACAACATTCATTGTGATGTTGTTCTCCTTTTAGTTTTACAGGTTGTAAAACTACGTGAGTTAGTTTGATTTAATTTTCTTAGTATATGGTTAACAACCATTTATGAATTAGAATTAGAATAATGAAATAATGAATCAGTGTATAAAAGAATAGCAAACTATTTATAGAAAGCAATGAAATGACCAGCGTTTTTCAACTTCCATCCTCTCATATTTTCAATCTCACCAAAGAGTATTTTTCTCTATGAAGTATTTCTCTCAATCTGTAAAACGGAACCAAAAAAAAATTCATTATTGTATGATTTTAAGGCTACGTTTAAATGAAAAAATTTTCAGTTACTTTAGTTATGCTCTGTCTGATGATCAATCATATGGACTCAGCAGTTCGACGCCTGAGGGCAACTTATCGAACAGACCCATCCACTGCTATTTCTATAGGATGGGATCAATTTTCAGGAAATTCACCTGTTTTATATTATGGAACTATTGATAAAGGTACCAGCTGGAATCTTTATCCTTTACAATCTTCACCTGCCCTGACAACATCAGATGGGGGTATGAAAAACACCTTTGTGCGATTAACAGGACTTACACCTAACACTATTTACTATTTTGTAATTAAAGACAATGAAGGAACCAGTCAAAGGTATTCCTTTCAAACTATTTCAAATAATCCGGACGAACCTCTTTCATTAATTTGCGGGGGTGATACCCGCGCAGGAATTGCTACACGTATCATTGGATTTAAATTGGTTGCTAAATTACGTCCCCAGGCAGTTATCTTTGATGGTGATCTTACCGACAGTGGTATTGATAGCGAACTACAGGATTGGTTTGATAACTGGACGTATTCAATTGCATCCGATGGACGTATTACCCCAATTGTCATGGCTGAAGGGAATCACGAACATGGGATCATAAATATTTCTAATTTATTCGACACACCTTACATTGGAAATAATGCTTCACTCAACTACAATTCAATTCCTTTTAGCGGATCATTACTCAGGGTATACAATTTAAATTCGTTTGTTGATCTCACGACAGAAACTTCCTGGCTAAGCAGTCAACTCTCTGCATACGGGAATTCAACATCGTGGAATATGCCACAGTATCATTTGCCTGTAAGACCTATTGTAAGCACCAAGACGAACGATCAGGACGAATACAACCAGTGGGTTCCGTTGTTTGAGAAATACAATGTAAGACTGGTTCAGGAGGCCGATGCGCATGTATTTAGCATAACCTGGCCTGTTTTAAGTTCAAAGGCAACCGGCAACGATGATGGGTTTATACGAAATGATGCACACGGTATCGTCTACTTTGGACAAGGAGGATGGGGTGCACCATTATATGCAGCTGACGCACTTCATTCATGGACCCGTGGATTTGGAGCCATGTTTCATTTCATGTTGATTCATTTTTATACCGACCATGTAGAACTGTATACTGTTAAATTTGAGAATGAACCAAATGTCCCGGGACTTACCGATTTGAACAGAATGACCCTTCCATCGCAACTATCACTTGAGACTCTAATCGACAGGAATGGTATTCAGTCAGGGGATCATGTTACAATTTCGAAAGTTATTGCTTCTGTATCCACAACTGACAATCACTCTATTAAAGTATTCCCGACAGTAGTTCAAAACTATCTGACAATAAACAATGAGAATCCGGCGGGAGGTTCAAATGTTAGAATATTAGACATTACCGGTAGAATCATCGACACTGTGCCACTAAATGCGGGTGGACAAGTACAGATAAATATGGTAGCCTATAAGCAGGGTATCTATTTTGTAGATGTATTCAATCAAAAGAGTTTGAAAGTTATGAAAATTATAAAACAATAATTTTCATAACTTAAAGATATAAAACTTTTCATGCCCATCTATTGTTTGATATGCACAGATTACCGGAGGAGAATTAAAGTTATTTAAAATTAGGAAGCGAAAAGGACTGATCTTAAAAAAGGAATTAACTTTGTGTACAATTACTAGATCACTTTTTCTGACAAATTGACATTTGGCAAGGATTTTGATTGAATATTATAAAACCAATAAAATTATAAAGCTATGTTTATCGGATATATTATTTTTGGAGTATTTGCTTTGGTTAGCTGGTTAATTCAAAGCCGATTAAAATCAAAATTTGAACGTTATTCAAGAATACCTATTCCACGTGGTATGACAGGGAAAGATGTAGCTGTAAAAATGTTGCGCGATAATGGCATTTATGATGTTCAGGTAATTTCGACAAACGGACATCTGACCGACCATTACAATCCGGCCACCAAGACAGTCAACCTGAGTGAAAATGTCTATGCTTCCTGTAGCGTTGCCGCGGCTGCCGTTGCGGCTCACGAATGCGGACACGCTGTACAACATGCCATGGCCTATGCGCCGTTGACATTACGATCTAAACTGGTTCCTGTTGTTAGCTTTGCTTCCAGTTGGATGCAATGGGTATTATTAGCCGGGATTCTGTTTGTTCGTTCGTTTCCTCAATTATTACTTGCCGGGATCATTTTATTTGCAGTCACCACCCTATTTAGCTTCGTGACATTACCAGTTGAAATTAATGCGAGTCAACGGGCATTAGTCTGGTTAAACACTGCCGGTATAACGAATTACGAAACCCACGATCAGGCGAAAGATGCTTTAAAAACAGCTGCTTATTCGTATGTAGTGGCTGCACTGGGATCATTAGCAGCTCTGGTATATTACATTATGATTTTCATGGGTGGAAGCCGGAGATAGTTAATAGTGGGTATTAAATAGTCGGTAGTTAGTAGTATGTAGTAAAGATTAAGAAGTCAATAAATAAATCAGAAATGAGGAGATACGAAATTATTTCCTCATTTTTTTTGTATTCCTGCGATTTGGATGAGCGTATGCTTTTCATATTTCGATTAATTTGTTACCTTTGCACTTCGCAAAAAAGGCTCCGTAGTTCAGCTGTATAGAACGTCAGATTCCGGTTCTGGAGGTCATGGGTTAGAATCCCATCGGGGTCACTTATTTAAATAATTAATCCACTATAAATTAGATTTATAGTGGATTTTTTATATTTATATACTAGCAATAATGATGAATTACATACAAATCCTTTTGTTTTGAAAGAAATGGTATATATCACACTTTATATATTGCTGTTCTTTTAAAATGATGATTTCAAAATGAATAAGTTGAAAAGACTTTTGATAACATCACTATTTTTCTAAACCTTAAACAGTATCAAACCACATAAAATCACAAAGTTTGCGCCTAATACTTTAACACATAAAAAACTTTTATTAGGTTATCTTACAGATACTTTGTGTAATAAATGTTGTTATAGGAGTTCGAATAGGAGAATTCATTTTCGAATGATTATATTTGTCTACCAAAAAAACAGTGTTGAAATGAATAAACGAAACTGGACGCTTAATGACATTCCTGATTTAACGGGGAAAACAATTGTGGTTACAGGTGCCAATACGGGTTTAGGATTTGAAGCGGTAAAAGTTTTTGCCCGTAATGGAGCCAATGTAATTATGGCTTGCCGTTCATTAGAAAAAGGTGAAATGGCACGCAAACAATTGGTCAGATTGTTTCCCTCATCCATTATTCAGGTAATGCAACTTGATTTAGCCGATTTAAAATCGATTCGTAACTTTGCCACGACTTTCAGACAAAGTCATGCCCATTTAGATGTGCTGCTCAATAATGCTGCCGTTATGATGGCACCCTACAGTGTGACAAAAGATGGTTTTGAGAGTCAGATGGGGATAAATCATTTAGGACACTTTGCACTGACAGGCGTTTTATTGGATGTTTTGAAAAAATCGCCCGGATCAAGGGTTGTAAATGTTAGTAGCCTGAGTCACAAACAAGGTTCAATAGATTTTGACAATCTTCTATTCGAAAACGGAAAAGACTTCTCTCCCGTAAAAGCCTATGGACGTTCAAAATTATCCAATTTACTATTCACGTATGAACTGCAACGTTTTTTTGAATCAAACAAAATTGACTGCATGGCAGTTGCCGCTCATCCGGGAATAGCCAGTACAAATAATCCCAGCAGTGTAGCCGAAAAAAACATGCTGATGAAAATATATAAACTTTCATTTTCATTTATCATACAACCACCATCATTGGGTGCCATGCCTGAAATCAGGGCATCGGTAGATCAACAGGTAAAGGCCGGGGAATATTATGGCCCAAGTGGACTGTTGGAGCTATCGGGTCATCCTACACTGGTCAAGCCAAAACCTTCAGCCTGTGATGCAGGAACAGCCAACAAGCTCTGGGTTGCTTCAGAACAACTGACCTCAGTTCGTTTTCATTAATAATATTCTATCTCTTTTTATTGATACCTGTAAATGGCTTAGAAACATTTTAGTCATTTCAATCTGGTCATGCCGCAACCAATTTTGGCACGATCAAGGCTATGTATTTTTTCATACTTTTGAATGTCATCTGCTTAAAAAAGCCATCTGAATTAATCTGATAAAAAAATTGCATGCTCCAACCTGATGATTGGAACATGCAATAATAAATAAAGTTATTGTTTTTCAGAAATTTTCAAAATTTTCAAAACAACGTGATAACATAAGCCTGATTAAATTTATAATCTAACAGGGATAAGACTACCAGCTAAATGCCACCCTGACACCATCGGGATTATTTTCAAAACTCAGGAAACAAGTCTTACTTGATTTATCCCAACTATTGAGTGTCCCGGTTAATGCAATTCCTTTTACATCCGTTATGATAATTTTTTTAGGAGCAGCAGGCAATAATACGCGCATTACATTTGTAGTATTGACAGGACTTTTAGCTACAAAAGTATATTTACGTTTACCGGAGACTTCATTATAGATTCTCGCTGCCGCAGCCAATACCTGAGGTTTTAAAGGATTTACCACCTTTTTAATATTGAACAGAAAAGCCTGTTCATTTGGCAACACTTCTTTTTCATCAAGGACAGGTATTTTAGGATCAAATAAATCAATGAACTTTCCTTTAATAACAAAGGGTTTTTTACTGGCATTTTCGTCCATAACCGAAATAATCTCAAAGGGTCCCCTGTTTAAATAAAAATAATTCTTAAACTCGAGTTTACCTTTCCCTGTATTATTTTCATATAAAGCTTTGATTTTTTCAACAAAAGCCTGGTCTTCATTTGGTGTAAGAACCAATTCCTTCGGATCTTTACGAATCACACAGACTTTACCTTTTCCTACCGGATAAATTCCGTCAGTTAAAGGATTGGCGAGCCCTAATTCTTTAAAGAGGTGTTCTGAAGGTGCTTTGAATGAATTGTTATTGGTATTCCACCATTCCTGAACCGATTGAAACGGATCGTTGTCACGCCCGCAATATACCAGCACTCCACCCTTTCTGACCCAATCAGCGATATGTTTGTGTGCTTCAGGATCCAACGGTTTCATATTGGAATAGGACATGATCAGAAGGCTTACATTCTTCCAGGTTTCAGCATAGGCTGCATTCTCAATGTGCACGGTTTTTACAGGTATACCTCTTTTCAACAAAGGCAATGCCTGTCCGTAGAAATTGGATAACTGGGGATCTTCATATCCATCGTGCGTTGGAAAACGTTGAAACATCAGGGTATTGGACATAAGCACACAAATACCTGTAGAACCATTGACCTTATTTTCGGACGATGGCATCTGATTCAACGAATTCACCATGACCTGCATTTGTGTTGAATAGAAGCGTGGAATCGTCTTCTTCTCATTGCTGTTGGCACTAGTACGGTACAGCCCCTGATAAATACGATCCGGCCAGGGCATTACTTCATAGTTGGAGATCTTTGGATAAAGCAATTCGGCAGTGAATGTGGCCTGATAATTTTTCTTATAATCTGCCCAATCACGGGGAAGATCTTCGATGGGATCAGTCAGAAAAAACAGCTTTCTTCCTGTCGGTTCTGTCATTGATTCCATCGAACCATATTCGAGATAGGCATTTTCGAAAACACGCTCTTTTCTCAGACCGTTAAAGTAAGTAGGTTCTCGTGAAGTACCTGTCCATACCTGTGCAATGTATCCATCAATACAGGGCAGCGAAGCCAGGCTGGCTTCGGGACTTACAATCTGCCAGGAAGAATAATTGACCAGTGAATGGGTAGGCACATAACAACGCACATTCATTCCTTTGCTTTTTCCATATGCTTTGGCATACGTGAATACCTGATTCAAGGCATTATAGTAAAGATGGTATTTCAATTTACTGGACAGATACGTATTTTCGGGTGATTTATCAGGTGCACGCCATGGGAATCCATAATATTTCTGCCATTCTTCCTTAAAGGCTGAGCTATAACCGGCACGCGCCCAGAACTCAGGTTCTTCCAGATAGATAGCATCAATTCCTGCATCAATAACACGCTTTATCTTTTCTTCCTGCATGTATTTGATAATGGAAGCGGTTGGAACAATGTAGGGAGTCAACCGACCATGCCAGATAGTATCCCCTTTGACGGTAACCTGTCCTTCTCCCAGGTGATTAATGCCATCCCACTTACCGGTAAAGTAATCCTCATAACCACCCCAGGCAATTCCGGTCATAAAATGAGTTGTGTAACCCCGGTCACGCCAGGATTTAACCCGCTGTTCGAAAGTCATTTCTTTCCTGTCATCGACACCATAGACGATGGCAACATCCGATCTGACATCTGTTTCGGGTTTCCAGTGTGAAGAAGTCTGGAAAGTGGTCTTTTCTTTCTTTTGCGTTTTTTCAACTGTTGGAAGTATTGCACCTGAGGTAACAAAGAGGGACCCCAATGCCAGGCATACATAATATTTAGCTTTCATATTACAAAGTATTTAAAAGAAAGAAGTCATCTCTCTAAATAGAGAAGATGACTTCTGATCATAATTTAATAATCATCATTTAGCAGGAATATCAACCCGTACGGCCACATTGTAGTTGTGACGTTTAATATTCTCTGTTGCAAAGTTTATTCTGGCAGCTGCACGGATAAAGACTGTATATCCGGCAGGAATCACCCCTTTGGTAGTAATGGTGAAAGGCACACCCAGTTGAGGTTCAAAAAGGTTACCCGAATAATCCAACTCAGTTGAATATCTGTTATCCCATTCCCGGAAACCAACATAAGGCACCTGGCTGACAAACAGGCGGACGTCGGTTACGTTCAGCATGTTATCATCATAGCCTCCCATAGGTTCAATTTTTGCTTTGAAGTCAGCCGGGCTAACACCTCTTGTAATTACTACAGTAGCAGTGATTACGCCATTGCTGACAGTCGGAGTACCAACCCATTCCACATTCAGAAAAGGCTGTACTTTATATTCCACCTGGGTAACACCTTTTATATCGATATATTTTGATTCATCGGCAATGGTATCACCAGCCTGGTTTAGTCTCACCAAAGGAATAAATGCACCATCAATTCTCACGTTATAATGACCCTTAAACACTTTTGTGTTCTGGAAATTACCCTCTTTCATACAGTTGAAATCAAAGTTGGAAGCTACCCCTGTTCCCTTCCAGCTAAGTTCATTCAGCCTGACACGGGTACCTTCAGTTGCCTGATCCGTTAAAACCGGTTTTCCGGTAAGCACATCCACAACTATTCCTTTTATTGTTTCCTGTGGTCCGTCATAATTGTCCAGCTCGCACGAATTCAATGTGATAATGGCTAAACAAAGTACAATACCATAAAATATTTTTTTCATATTTCTAAATTTTAATAAGATATTAATAGATTAACGACCAGGTTGCTGATCAATCAGTGTACTCTTAGATACTTCATCACCCGGTATTGCCAGGTAATATTCCTGTTCTGTTATGCGGAAGTTCTTTCTGGATTCATCCAAACCGGCATCGAAGAAGTATTTGCCGGTTTTTGATGAATAGAACGGATACAAGCCTTTGTAGTAAGCACCATCAGCCTGAGTTGATCCATTCAGTATGTCAGAGTGCTGGGTTCTCCACCGTCTGATATCCCAAAGGGTTTTATATTCAAAAGCGAGCTCTTTCTTCCGTTCTTTCCGGATAATCTGAAGGCCATCATTTCCGGAAAGATCAGAGGCACTTACCAATGGGTCAGCACCGGCTCTTTCACGAATATCTTTTATGGCATTATAAGCAATATCCTGATAGTTATCTCCCGATGGAGCCACATCTCCGGCAAGCATCAGTTCATAGGCTGCTTCCGCAGCATTCAACAGAATTTCACCATATCGCATTAGGACGAAAGGTTCTACAGAGTGAGCTTCCAGCACCAGTGATTGCGACATGTTCGGATCGAACCATTTACGGACTACAAAACCTGTCATGGCTCCTGTAAGGTCTGAAGTGAAAGGACCACTCTTACCACTGGCATTCATGACTGTTCCATTAGGGAGGGTTACTGTCTCGTGAGTAGTACCGCTTTGATCCAAGAACAACGATTTATTTCCGGCAAAGGCACCGGCTGCTTTATAAGCGTCTACCTGGTTGTAATTTGACGGACCTGAGATGGTATAATCCGGACTTCCACCACTAAGAACCCGTAATGGAGCGATGCCATTTGAAGCATCACCGGTATAAATACCTCTGCGGATATCAATTACTTCTCCTTTGAATACATCACCCGGTAAGATGACATAAGCACGTAAACGGGGCTCGGCATTTGCGAAAATATCCGTCACTTTATCAAACATCAAATACTTTCCATTATCATCAAACACCTTGATGGTACCATTCGCATTTTTTGCAAAACCATCAAACAACTCAACGAAGTCAAGAGTCGGGCAGTTTCCGGCAGAATAGCCGTTACCTCCCATCAACTGACGGGGAATATTATAGGCATCATACCCATGTGCCATATCGGGATAACTGTACTCTTTGATATAGATGTTCTCAGGGCTTGTAATATCTCCGAACATATCCACCATATTTTGGTATTGTGCCTCTTTGTCAGTAGCCGACCATTTTTTCTTGTACAGTGAGTATTTTCCTGAATTCATTATTTCACGGGAAGCACTGTAAGATTCTTTGAAGTAGCTGAGCGAAGTAGCTGCCGCTGTGCTCGGATCGAAACCGATAACACGTACTTTTGTTTTACGACCGAAACCAGTAATCTTATTATATTTTGCAACAGAACCGGCAAACAACATAGCTTCAGATTTAAAAGCCAACGCCACATATTTGTTGGCATATCCACGTTTTGGACTGGTAACTGACAGATTTGCTATTGCCGAATTATAATCAGCCAGCACCTGATTCCAGGATTCTTCTTCTGTTGAACGGGCAACTTCTAGTTCTGCAGCCGGAGTATCGGGGTATTTCAATACTGAAGTAACCAATGGAATACCACCGTACCGTTTTGTCAATGCATAGAATACCATGGCCCGAGCAAAATATCCTTCACCAATATAGTGATTATAATCAGCTTCCGAAAAGTTGGCTTTATAAGTTGGCAATGTTTCTAGCAAACGGTTTGCATCACGCAGCAAATTGAAAGCACGTCCCCAGTAAGCTCCGTTACGGGAATAACCTTCTGAAGTCATGGCAGCGCCTGCATCACGTCCCAACGAAGAACCTTCATTAGCACCCGGAGTTACCAACCAGTCATCAAAAAATTGACGGGAAGGTGAGTATTTAAAGTCCTCGAAAGGCATTTGGCTGTACATTAGTGATAAATAAACAGTCATTCCATTCTTATTTGTAAAAAGGTCTTTGTCTTGTACAACATTCACAGGTGGTATATTCAAATAATCCGAGCAAGAAAATAATCCACCGCTAAACGCCAGTATGGCGAATAAAATATATTTCAACTTCATAATTTATATATGTATTAGAATTTGACATTTAATCCAACAGTCACTGTTTTGTTCAATGGATACAAATATCCATAATTATCATTTGGATGTTCCGGATCAACATATTTAACCTGAGTAATCGTGAGCAGGTTATAAGCATTTGCATAAACCCGCAAGCTTTTTACACCGATCGCATTTACCAGTTTGACAGGAAGTGTATAACCCAGTTCAACGCTCTTTAGTCGTAAATAAGCACCATTTACACTGTTGAAGGTAGAGTTTTCATTAGGCAAAGATCCTGTGTAGGCGAAATGGCCACTGGTCCATATTGTAGCAGGATTATAGGGATCTGCTTTCGGATCTACCGGATGCCATCTATCCATAAATTGCTGCATAGCACCTGAATCGTTGCTACCCCACATCGGTTGACGAAGTTGTTCACCGTAAATTAATGAGCTCATACCTGAACCCTGAAACAAACAGTCGAAATCAAAACCTTTGTAAGATGCATTCAGATTCATACTAAAGTTCATCCAGGGATACTGGTCGAATTGAATGGGATGCTCGTCATTTCCATCAATTTGACCATCACCATTCCAGTCCTGGTATTTATAGTCACCAATAACTGTTCCCCGGCCTGTATAAGTTGGAGAAGATAAAATTTCCTGCCACGATTTATACTGTCCATCACCCGTTAATCCGGAGTGAACACCCTGTAATCGGTTATTTTGGTTGCTTTTCCAGTTGTCCCATGAGCTGCCGTATGTTTGGCTTTCAACATACAGTCTTTCAATACGGGTAAGTGAAAACAGACCCTTGATGCTGTATCTGAGATCACCAATCTTGTTTTTATGGGATATTTCCAGATCAAAACCGTACGTACGGTCACTGTTCAGGTTTTCTTCGGGAAGACCGGCACCAACTACTGTCGGAATACCTCCGTTTCTTTTAGCCAAAAGACCATCGCGTGTCCTGGAGAAATAATCACCGGTAAAGCCCAACAGGCCATTCCAGGCTTCTACATCAAGACCTAAGTCGAATGTCTTTGAAGTATACCAGGTAATGTATTGGTTCGGAATTCCTTTGTTGTAAGCACTGGCATTGAAATTTCCGTCGAAATCATACCCTCCGGTAAAATTTCTGCTATCCGAAGCAGACGGATAATTATACCCGGATATGAATTGATAGCTGGAGGCATTGTCATCCCCTGTTTTACCATAAGAGGCACGCAGTTTAAATTGATTGATAAACGACAAAGCTTCCGTATTCTTGAATAATTTTTCTTCAGAAATACGCCAGCCCAATGAAGCAGCAGGAAAGAAGCCCCACTGTGAACCCGGAGCAAATTTAGAGGATCCGTCATACCGGAACATCATTTCAGCCAGATATTTGTTATCGTAAGCATAGTTGAATTTACCAGCCAACCCCAGGTTTGAGTTATTGTAAAAAGCATCAGCATTTGAATTCATGGTTGCAAGTTGATCTTTTGTAATACCTGCAAACAGGTAAGGTAACTGAAGTACCAGGTCTCTCTGTGCTGAGAAGTTATCACTCTTTTTTTGCTGAGCTTCCCAGACTAATAGACCACCCACCTGGTTTTTGCCAAATGTGCCGGTGTAGTTTAATGAAGCCTGAGTCATTAATTGGGATCTGAAAGTAGCATCTCTACTGATCCGGTTTGGTGATTGACGGATAAATGTAGAATAGGTAGCTGAAGCTTCATCATATTGATATTGGTTATATTCTTTCTGGTAGATCGTATTATTTGAAGCATAGTAGTCATAACTGAACATTCCTTTCAAATATAATCCTTTTACTCCGGGGATATCGTATTTAAGACTGGCAGCCGGTTGGATCCATTTATTGTTGTATTTTCTGGAACCCGTTACATCCGAGTTCATAAATGACAACGGGTTATCCCCTTCGATCAAACCCTGAAAAAGTTTGGTTGGATCGTTGTTCGCATAAGCCGGAATTTGAGGGCCCTGTCTCCAGAAACTGCGGATAATCGACCATGAATCCTGGTAAGGACGATCCTGTTCATCCATCACCAGGTTTAGGTTCAGATCGAAAGTAAGACGATCGGTAATCTTTGTGGTTATGTTTGAACGAATGTTGTATTTGCTGTAATTTAAGTCCCTTGTTTTGAAGAAACCTTCCTGGTATTGGTACCCAAGGCCTACATAATAAGTCGTTTTATCATTTCCACCCGTTACACTCAGGTTGTGTATGGTTTGCGGGGCATAATCGGAAAACACCAACGGATACCAGTTCGTACTTGTTTTTTTCCCGGTCAGGTAATCATTAAACTGAGCATCATTAAAAAGAGGTGTGCCTCCGTTTACATTGTGCATTGCCTGTTCATTACGAAGTGTCATATAATCAATGGCATTCACAGTAGCAGGCAATCCGGAAGGAATCTGCCAGGCGAAAGAACCTGAATAGTTTAATTCAATCTTATTATTGCTACCTCTTTTTGTTGTAACCAAAACAACACCGTTTGCAGCTCGTATCCCATAAATGGCAGCCGAAGCATCTTTCAATACCGACATGTTATCTATATCATTTGGATCCAGGCGTTGAAAGTCTTCATTAGTACGGGGCACACCATCGATAATAAACAAAGGTGTTCCCATAGCACGTATATCAAAATTATTGTTGAATGATCCCGGTTCAGAAGTTTTTTGAGTCACACGTACACCGGGGATTTTACCGGCAACCATATTCTGAACATTTTCATTCTTAGTGGTAATCATGTCATCTCCTTTTATGGAGGAAACAGCTCCGGTAAGTGTTACTTTTTTTTGAACGCCATATCCGACTACTACCACCTCATCCAATTCAGAAGCCGATTCACTAAGTTTAATATTAATCATATTCTGGTTATCCACATTAACCTCCCGGCCTTGCATCCCAATAAAAGTGAAAAGCACTGTTTTATCAGAAGTTACATTATCGAGCGAATAACTACCGTTTGAGTCCGTTATTGTTCCGGTAGAAGTACCTTTTATCATCACTGTTACTCCCGGTAAAACCTGACCTTTATCATCAGTCACATTTCCTGAAATCTTTCTGGAATTCTGTTGAGCACTTTTAGTATTCTGTTCCTCATTTTTCTTAAACAAAAGGATTTGATTGTTTTTCAATTGAAATCCAGTATTTTTTCCTTTTAAAAGCTGATCCAGGGCATCTTTTAATGGCCTGTTGACAACATTCAATGTGATCAGCTGAGTTGGATCAATCACATTATTACTGTAGAAAAACTTGTAATTGGTTTGTTTACTCAAATCATTCAGCAAATCAACCAAAGGTACATTTGTAGCATGGATAGTTACTTTCTTGTCTTGCGCATTGATCTTCTGTATGCAGCATACTTGCACTACAAAGAAAAGAATCAATATGCATAACAATCGACAAAAGGTTCTGGACGGAAACCCTTTAACGAATCTTGATTTCATTTCGTGTTGATTAATAGTCATAATTCAATTAATTTAAGATTAATAATAAAATTAAATACATTCATTTTTCATAATTCATTTTTAAAAATTAGCGATACTAAATATCAGGAGAATACATATAAAAAAAACTACACATAAGAATTTACTTATGAGTAATATTAAACTTTTCGCAAAATAAAATCAGTGCTCCTATTTAAAAATCACCAATTTCTTTTCATAATCGATGGAATAATGAACCTGGGGGGTGACGCAATGGATGTCACTTAAAATCTCATCCAAAGGTTCTTTTTCAATGGTGATGTTATACTTTAGTTTTTCAATTTTACTATTTGTAATATCAAATGTA